>Ga0214545_1004498_pt1 | contig 26014 bp, 8 predicted proteins | sample CNSS4metaG_FD_160064 | JGI IMG/M metagenome (GOLD analysis project Ga0214545, IMG submission 160064) | Root nodule microbial communities from cowpea collected in UCLA plant growth center, Los Angeles, California, USA - CNSS4 | ecosystem: Host-associated > Plants > Roots > Nodule | place: USA... | reverse complement strand
ATTTTAAATTTATAATATATATATATATATATATATATATATATATATATATATATATATATATATATAATAATTTATTAAAAAAAAAGGAAGTAAGTAATTTGATAATAGAAATTAATGAAAAATACAAAGCAACAAAATTTATTGACGAAATGGACGTGTTCCCTTATGACTTTTGTTCCCGTATGGTCCGCTCGGACGTTCAATTGATAGTCAAGGTTGCGATGAGAAAGAGTTAATTGATGGGTTTAGCTTTACATGCTTTGTTTTATGTCTGTTCTCTCTGAATCTCATGCCCTTTTCCTTAAGGATGTTTGGTGCCTTTATAGTTGTGTTTCCGCCCGATTCTCCCATATTCCTATCCTTGTGAGGTCAGGATGTTCGTGTTACAGCCCAATGTGTTGAGTGGGCCCATGTCGCCCAAAGACAGTATGGAATTTTACGCGTCAAGTCGGTCGAAACTCGCCAAGACGTACAACTTCATTATGACAATAAGAACATTTTCTTAGTTTATTTGAAATTGGTTGATTCATTTAGTTTTTGATCCAAGTAGTAGTTGGTCTTCCTGATGTCTTATGTCACATTTGAGGGTCTGGTATGAAATTCAGGTTTGTAGTAAGTGGACCAACAATCTTCATTTCTAAGTGGATAGAATTGGACTTGATAAGCCTTATTAATGGTCTTAAGGTTGTAAATAGGATCGATAAATGAGGTTGGTTATAGATGAGAAAAAGAAAAAACAATTATCACATGATTCCAACTTCCAAGACACCGCTTGGGGGAATTAGGATCTCATTGCACACAATTTTTCTTTCAAAATGGGTTGCTTGATCGCTTAAGTGGTGACAATGTGATAAATAAAATAAGATTAAGTTAAAAAAAATTTGAAAATATTTGTTACCAAAAGTGAGTAAATTTAGTATCTATGTTAAGGAATTCCCTCCTCAACAAATACAATAATATCCATATTTGTTAGTTTCCATGGACTGACGTTAGGAGTTATTAGTTGATTGATTGTTTGTTGTTTATGTTTCTTCCATTAATCGGGCAATTGTTGCTCTCACCCGTTTCGTAATAGTTGAATTTCTGTAAGCCGATCTGATGATGCGACAATCTGGATTCCAACAAAATATTCCATCAAAACCAATAAACCTTGATGAGGCTCACAAAGATGATATGAGAGGAATAACGAATAGAAATTGGTCACAATACCATAAACGGTGGATAACAATGTGGAATGACCAACACAATCGTGCCATTCAAGGAACACCATAACGGAAATGGTCATCTGCATGACAATATAATGTACATGCAATGGTATATCGACCATACTATCTGTTACATTTCACCTTTACAATAATCTTCTAATGATGAGGTAACTCTATCGAATTGAGCAAAACACACCAAGAATAAAAGATAATCTACACATCTAATGTTACTTGAATAAATAGATATAAATTGCCCGACATATATATGTTGTTATTCTTTGCAATGCTACAGCGGATAGTTTTAGAAAAAAAAATTAAATAAATTTATATTTTGTTAGACATATCTAAGTTTCTTTCACCAAATCGAAATGGAATAGTTTTTTCCATAGTTTTTAAGATTGTCAACGACCTAAAAAGGTTGGGTAAATATAATTGGGGTTGCATAGTGTATGAATGTTTTGTTAGGAGCTTGTGTAGTGCTTCATTGGTATTGAGGAATGAAAGAAATAGAAGACACTTCCATGATGTTGGATGTGTGTATTTGTTGCAGGCTAAACATCATTATTTATGTTTTATTGTAATTGATTTTTTTTTATATTGTTTGGTCATGTATGACAACTTATATGGTTTTGCTTTTATTTTAGTTATGGTCTTTTGATCATTTTTTATTTTGTAACACAAATAGGTGATGTCGGAGAACTTTACGAGTGTTGTATTAGATACATGTGAAAGTAGGAGACTTTGTAATTAGTAGTTTAAATAAGTTTGTGTGTTTGTTTGAAGCATCAACCACGCACACACTTAAGGAGTCATGTCATTGAACTCCATTTGTAGTGTAAGACCTGAAAAATTTAAATAATTATTTAATAAATATGGGTAGTAGGAGCCTTTAAGGCATTTAATGCAGAGTGTTGTGACGTGGAAAAGTACCATTATGCTTTAAGGCAATTTTCTTAGGCTGGATTGCACCATTATGCTTGGAAGGGGAACTTGGTGAATCAAATGGTTAGAATAAATGGACCTATGAATGAGATATAAGAAATTAAAGTGATGGTAGAATGACTGGTAAACTAGCAGGTCCTCAAAAGCAAATGTGCAATATACCTTTCAAGCAATTGAGATTGGAGAACAAGTCGTTTTGGGGTGCCAAAAACCAGCAGGTTCGCTACTGATACAGTGCCTGGGGACATTGGTAGCTATGCCAGGCGAAAGGACCTCCAGGGAAATCTCTGCACCGCGTGGTGCCTAGTGGCACGGTGTGCTCTGCCAGGTGACAGACCCTAAAACAATGGGTCTGTCTAGAGCTTGGCGCCTGGCGACGGGGTTGGTAATGCCAGGCAGTCTGTGCAGGTTTTGCCTGGCGACGCTTAGGCTGCACCAGGCGATAATGTTACGGACAATGGCTTGTGTGTGTTGCTTTTGCGCAGTGACGCGATACTTGGATTAGAGGATGTTGTGCCATGAGCAGGTAGGTTCATGGATGATGGTGAACATGTGATGATATGAGCAGGGAGGTTCATATCCAATTACTCTCGTGTGGGGATACGAGCGAGGTAGATTCGTATGTTCCGTGCTCACATTTGAGAGATGTTGCGTGTGGGGAGGTACGTAGCTGGTGGATCACATGTGTTGGACTACGGGCGGCAAGTCCATAGAGCAGGACTACGAGCGGGGAGGTTCATAGAGTAGGATTACGAGCGGGGAGGTTCGTAGAGGTAGGACCACGAACGGGCAGGTTCGTGTGAGCATCATAAATCTTGAATCTAAGGCTAACGACTTGTGTGTTGGGAAGGCTTAAAAGCTTTGGGGATTAAGGTCTTGGCCAAGAACTAATTAGGATGAATAAGATGGGTCTATTGCTTACATTTTGTTATATTATATGTTGTTTATATTTTTATAAGCTCACCCTTTCTGTTTGTGCTTGGCGATGATCATGTAATTCTTTACACAAGAGCAGATGATAATACAGGTGATGCTAAGGATGCTTAGATGACATAAGGCTAGCTTGGGGAATTGAGCTAGGGATTTTACTTTGTTTTTATTTGTTTATTTGGAACTTGGTATTTGTAATAACTCTACATTTTAATTTCATTTTAATTTTTGGTGCACTGGATATTATTTTAAATTTTTCCCACATTGGGAATAATAATATTGTGACGTTTGAATTTCATTTCGATATTTATTTATTTAATTAAGTAATTTCCATTAGGAAAATGGTCCCCAATTAGCTAAATATTGATTTCAATGTTGTAATATTTTGTAGAACACAGTAGTGCACGAAAGGGATTTGGCCGTGGTTATTTTTGCCATTTTGCCCCAATTCCAAAATCGAGGCATATTAGAATGAGGCAAAAAAGGATTAACTTTTGGCCTTAGGTGTGAACCGAAGCAGAAGCCCCCCATTCTTCCTCAATTCTTTTGAGAACTGAAGCCATATAGTCCAAAATTTCAAATTTATTTGTAAAGTGCGAATGGTTTTTGGCTTCGATTGTGGTCTGAACCGAAACCATATGGACTTCCTATGACCAAAAAAATAGTCAATTAGAGTCAGTCTTAACAGAAAAGAAAATATGACAACAACATTAACCCACATTTGAGGACCCATGTGTAAATAAGTGGGGAATTGAGGTGGGTTTTTTGAACAAATTGTAGACAATTTTGTAATCACCAAACACCATGTTTTATATACCCAAATGGGCCATCAACATTTACATTGGACTTTCCACAACCAAAAAAGTAGTACATTAGAGTCAATCTTAAGGAAAAGAAAAATATGACACCAACACTGACCCACATCTGGGGACCCATGTACAAAGAAGTGGGGACTAGCATTGGGTATTTTGAACAAGTTCTACACGGTTTTTTAATCAACAGTTAGCATGTTCAATCTACCTAATACGAGCGATAAAAATTGACATTGGACTTCCCATGACCAAAAAAATAGTCCATTCGAGTTAGTCTTAACGGAAAAAAAAATATGGTAGTAGTAGTAACCCACATCTAGAGATCCATGTGGAAATAACTAGGGAGTTACACTAGGTTTTTTGAACAAATTGTACATAGTATTGTAATCAACAAACAACATCTTCTATCTACTCAATATGGGCCATAAAAAATTACATTGGACTTCTCATGAACAAAAGAACTTTTCATTGCAATCAGTTTTAACGGCAAAAACATATGGCAGCAGCATAACCCACATCTAGGTACTCATATGGAAATAAGTGGAGAGTTGTTTGAACAAATTGTATACAGTTTTGTAGTCACTAGACACCATGTTCTATTTACCCAATATGGGTCATACACATTTATATTGGACTTCCCATGACCAAAAAGATATTCCATTGTAGTTAGTTTTAATGGAAAAAAATATATCATAGTAGTAGTAACCCACATGTAGGGCATACGAAAATAAACGGGGAGTTGCGCAGAATTTTTTGAAAAAGTTGTAGACAATTTTGTAATCAACAGACACCATATTATATCTACCCAATATGGGTCATAATAAATGACATTGGAATTCCCATCAACAAAAAAGTTGTCCATTGAAGTCAGGCAAAAATATTCTTAACAACATTGTTTCATCATATACATTTGTCATTTAATTAATAAATCATATTCTCGTATAACTTGCTGCATTTTGGTGTTGTCTTCATGTAGTATTCATTGACATATGTATTGCTACCAAATATGTTGAAGTTGTTCTTGCACACTGACTTATTCTTTAGTCAACCCACAACATATTGGTGCAGACAAAAATAAAACCTATAAGTAAACAACATATACCAAAACCTTAATGAATATTACATTCAATAACTTACATTGGTGTTGTCAAGCATGCTATTCCCATCAAACTTTTTAACACCATCCCGCAACTCCATCATTTTAAGAACAATTATGAAAGACCCGAGAAATTTAAATAATTAATTAAATAGTTATATAATAAATGCGGGCAGTAGGAGCCTTTATGGCATTTAATGCGGATTGTCATGACGTGGAAAAGTACTAGCTTAAATGGTTGAAAGTACTTGATTGTGTGAGAGGACTTAGGTTTGAGTCCTATGTATGCCAATTGTATGATATTTTAACATGTGTATTATTTTAGTGTTATGTTTGAACGTGATTAGTGATAATGTAACCCTAAAATTATAGGAATATTCCAAGTCTAGCCCCCGCTCCAGCTCTACACCTCACCAACTTCACCTGCAACATCATCTGCTCACGTATATTGCGTATACGATCATCGTCACATACAAGCAGATAGGATGATCTAATAGAATCAACATATATACAAAATATTTACATACATAACACAATCACACCAAAGGAAGTTCCATCCTTTGTTTTTTTTATAACACATGTTCACAACCATGTTAACCGTGTTCTACGTCTTCTAGTGAGTACCTCAAGATGCCTTGCTGCCATACCTATCGGTCACAACCGATAGAGCACGTGCGGGAAACCATGTTATGGATCACACACCGTAACGTAGGTGGAGTTCCCAAATACGAACATAGTTCGTAACGTCTCAAGACTATCAAACTCGTCAGCTAATTACTGAGGAGGGCAATCTATCTGGACCCATCCGTACTGGCCACAACCAGCACATTCACACCAGTAACACTCGCCAACCCGAGCTCAACTCAAGAGTTCCTCGTGTTCATCCACCATCCCGAGCCACAACTTGAGGATGTCATTCCGAGCCACAACTCAAGGAATACGTTCTGAGCCACCACTTAAGGAACACCAACAAGCCGACCTTTAAGGTGTCATAAAAGCCTTGTAGATCACGTACACAATGCCAGCAAACATAAGTCATGCTGCAGCAAAATTGCATGGCGCAGGTCATGTAGCGCCAAGCGTTGCCCGCTTCCAGACCGCCTGGCGAGGGACGCGTATCGCCAGGCACGTAGCGCCTCAGAACCACCAACACTACAGACACCGCCTGACGGAACTAGCCTCACCGCCAGACGCACTCGTTTCAGAGCCCACTGACGCTGCCGCTATCGCCTGGCTGTCTAAAACCATCGCCAAGCACTGTATCAATACCTGCACAGTACTGGTTTCTTTGTAATCCTGCACAGATTTGATTCCTCAACCCACGCACCAAAACCCAAAATGTCTTTCACCAATTTAGTTGAATCGCTTTTCTAGTGGCTAACTTATTGTCAAATTTCCTACTTCCATCTAAGTTCAACCATCCAAGTCTACAAAATTGGCTTTCTTAAAGTTAACCTTATTCACCCCTACCATACCACAATGCACTCTTATTGCTTATTCCTTAACCTTGATTCTATTTGTTACAGCCATTCCCAACTCATTCCAAGTCAACTCCTTCTAGATAGATCACAACTCACTCTCATTCCAATATTAGCTTTAATTTAAATTCCCATTCACTACTATCTAATTGGTTTCCAACACTTTACTTTAATCCAAACCCAATCACAAAATAGGTCAAGTTTCTGGACCCCTTGCACACAGCTGATCCAATTCCATAATTCATACTGTCACAATTTATATAAGCAAGTCCTAGAATAGCTAATACCATCAAGTTCTAAGTTAATTCGACCTCTTTAATTCATGCCCTAGCACTCCATCATCAATTTCTCCCAGATATCACCAAATCCAGTCTTCTAGTTCCAATTAATACTGTAACAGAACCCAACCCCGTGCTTGCCATCACAGCCACACAATACCACTGCCCTTGCGCTGGCGCCTAGCGGCCAGCCTTGTGCCGCCAAGCGGTACTTGTAATTCTGGCGAAGTTTTCCAGAATTTAAGCACTTTCGAAGACTCCCTAAAAACCCCTTTCACCCAGAATTGACCAAATTAATCGCATCTTTGTACCCTTATCTATACTCAAGTGACAATTAACATATAATTTCCAGTTCAATTCGAGTCGCAATTTATTCCCAACTCACAAATTCTCAAGTTTCCAAACCCTAGAACGAGAGTTTGCTAAATCCTCCAATCTTCCCTTATCATCTTTTGAATTTCACAATTAATCTCATTCATTTGACTAGTTAAAGGTTCTCGCTGTCAGAACCCATAAACATCTAAAATTGACCCAAGATAGCCCACGTTGCCTAGCGGAAATTCATCACCGCCAGGTAGTTCAACCAAAAACCCAAAATTCCGGGTTGCATACACGCGTCCCCTGGCAGTCAGGCTCATACCACCAGGCAGTTCCTCTTCAGGAACCCAAAACCAGCACAAAGTTGATGTGTCACCTGACAGTGATTCATCACCCGCCAGGCGGTTTTTGGAAAAATTCCAGAAACCCAGAAAATCAGCGTGAACAGCAAAGCACTCATGCAATAACCAGATTATTCATCATACAATTAATTTAAACATACAAACTAACGAGAATAACTTGCTAAACTTGAAGGTTATTGTCTCCTTCTTTGATCCAAAAAATGGCTTCTCTTCTCTCACCCAATTCATCTCCTAGATTGCACTCAACCTCACGTTTCTCTTTGAATTTCTCTCCCTAATGTGCAATGCAATAGTAGCCTAAAAAAAACCCTTCTTTCTAACCTCTAATTGGCCTTTTAATTAGGTCTTAATGATTATTAATTATCCAAAAACGAAAATGAGGCTTAATGGGGATGTTAATTGCCATTCAATGGCTCGTTATGGACTGTTTTACAGCCAATCTTGGCTGCTCTTTGGCCAGCTAGGGTTCCTATACCTTTTCACATTCATGCCAAAACTAATTTTAGCAAAAAGATAGTTTAGTTTGGGTTACCCAAGGTTCAAACCCACTACCATGCCAATGCCAACTCAATGCACAATCATTCAACCAATTCATGTTTCATAATGACTAATATAGTTCTATGATTATATTATCACTCAACATGCTCAAACATATTATCAAAAAAAAGTAATAATAAATCAATTAACACACAAATAACATACATAGGACTTGAACCCAAGTCCTCTCACATAATTAAGTACTTTCAATCATTTGAGCTAGTACTTTTCCATATCATACAAGTCAAAATTAAATGACATAAAGGCTCTTGCTACCCGCATTTATTAATTAATTATTTAATTAATTAATTAAATTCCACGGGTCTTACAAAGTATATTGAGGGCAAGTTTTGATATTATTGTAGGGTAGTAGAATTATGGTGTATGAATTGTAAAATATTAGATTGGTAGGCATTATCATAAGCTTGATTGAATTCTTATACAACAATAGTGCACTTAGTAAACTAGAGACCTTAGATAGAGGAATTGGAAATTTTGAAGTATGCGTTATTGAATCATAGGAGAGTGGCAGACTACTAAGAATTTCACCGAGATCGAAGGGGGTATATCTAGATGCTTGGGTGTACATTATATTATAAGTTCAATTAGTTTGGGTGCTAAAAACTAGTAGAATTTCGCTACTGGTATAGCACCTGGTGGCTCGGGTGTGTGCGTCAGGCGATAAGAGCAGCAGGGAGGTTCCTGCACAGCTTGACGCTTGGCGGCAAGGTGTTACATTTATCCAAACGCGTTAGTCGTTACATTTATCTGTTCCAATATGGTGAATTGATGTGACCTCACCAAGCCCAATTGCACCTTCTAGCCCGAGCCCAAGCCCAAGTCCATTAAAAGGCCCAATAACAAGAAGTATGATGAAGAAGATTCAAATGGGCCTCCCAATAGATGGACACAAATCTAATGGGCTTGTCACATTATTTTCATAGTCCAAAGAAATCAACAAGACTTGAATAAGTGCATCAAAGCCCAGTAGAATAGATTTTAAATTGGGCCAATGTTTGGGCTTTGCTTTCAATAATGGTGTAAGACATAAAAATAGGTATTACATGTACAAATGGGCTCGACCCACTAAGAGTCTCCCTTAGGCCATGACTTCCTCATGGATCATGCATCCCATGGAGCCAAGTCCACACTCTACCCATGCGCCTCCTTCATCTAAGGGTTAAGAGAGTGTCTTATTTTCCAAGTTTTCATCCAAAGGCTAGGAAGATGCCTCCTTCTCCAAGCCACCATCCAAGGGTGATGATTAAAGCTTCTCCTCCAAGCTTGATCTAAGGGCCAAGAATTAGTCTAGCTTTTAGGCTCACATATAAAAGCCAAAAGTAGACCATTTGTACATTTTTACTCTTGAATTTTTGTGCAATAGACACTTTGAGTTGAGAACACTCCTCACTATTGCCACTTGAGAGTCATCTTTTAGAGAGCTTACTCTCTTTACCTCTAGCCCCCTTCCTAAGCTAGAACCACCTCTAAATCATTCATCCTTTCACCTATCCATTGCAAGCAAGAGCCTACAAACTTGCCTTCCACTCTTCCATGCTTCCTCCATCATTTCCGCTGCACTTAGAGTTTCATGTATCCACCAAGCTCCATCATGAATGAATTTTTTTTATGAGATTTTGATGTTAAAGTATTAGTATATATTGGTTTTTATAGATATGATTGTGACGTAATTGTTCTTAAGATGATGGAGTCCCCATATATGAGTTAGTGCTATTACAATATTTTCTTTTCTATTAAGATTGACTCTAATTGACTATTTTTCTGGTCATGGGATGTCCAATGTCAATTTTGATGGCCCATATTGGGTAGATAGAACATGATGTCTATTCATTACAATATTGTCCATTTATTGTACAAAAACCCTAAGGAAACTCTCCACATATTTTCACATGGTTCCCCATATGTCAATCAATGGTGGTGCCATATTCTTTTTATCGTGAAATATGATTACGATGAATTTTTTTTTTGTTCATAAGGACCCCAATGTAAATATTTTTGGTCCATATTAGGTATAGAGAATCAATAACACATTGAAATCACATTTTCATAATGTTCACTCTTCTTAGCCATCACTTGTACAAATCCTATGAACTACAAAAAAAACAAACAAGAATCAATAACAATGTACCCATACCACATGTCAACAACAACCCACAAAGAACCAAGCATTGAACCCCACAATAGAAGCACAAACATCAAATCGTTGCCCAACAACCAAAAGAACCACCCACGAATGCCCTAATAATTATCAACCAAGAAAAAGGCAAAAAACGAATAACTTATGCTTCAATCGTTGACCTATGCTTCAATCACTGAACTAACACACCGAACAACCACCGAATGTCGTCGACAATGCACAATGTGAACGAACAGAACACGAATCGTGGGCGATTTCAACAGTGGAACGAAGAAAACAACGAACTGAGGCTTCAAAAATAGTGAACTCAGGCTTCGTCACTACTTTCACTGAAGGTTCTCGTTCTCTCTGACAAAGGAAACCAAGACGTAAGGAAGTGATTTAGCACTAAAGGAAAGTTCTCGTTCTCTCTATCAAAGAAAACCAATTTTCACTCTTTCAACCTCTTTTGCCACATGTGTAGTCGTTGTTGAGAAAATTAAAAAAAAAAATCACATTTTGAAATTAAAAAAATGAGTGACTCATTGATAATGTCAAAAGGGAGTAAAAATTGTGTGTCAAAATAAAAATTTCGTTGAAATTATTAATGGAATTTGTGTAGCTAATATAGAAAATGTGACTTTTAAAAAAATTATTTCATCTTATACTTCATATAAATAATTAGATTGTTTATAATTAAAAATTAAAAATTACAAATTTGAAATTAGAATTATAATCGAATCTTCGATACAAACAATTACATTGTTTATAATATAATATGTAATGTAAAAATATGTATACATATTTTATTTTAAATTTCAATTCTAATAAAAACACTTTAATGGAAATGATACATTAAAACATTAATTGAATTTCTATAGGTAATATAGAACATTTGACTTTTATTTTTTTTAATTTGATCTTTCATAATAATTAGATTGTTTATAATTAGAAATTAGAAATTAAAAATTAGAATTTGAACTTTCAAAATACAATCGGGTTTTTTTTATGCCTTTGTATGAAATCTAAGAAAAAATAATAGAAATAAAATAAACAACAATACATAAATAAATTTGATTGTTTATAAGTGAATCTAAAATAATAGAAATAAAATGAAAAGAAATACATAAATAAAATTAGTAGAGTAAAACATTTTCTATATATCGTGTTAAAATAAATATTTATAAAATTAGTAGAGTAAAACATTTTCTATATATCGTGTTAAAATAAATATTTATAAAATTAGTAGAGTAAAACATTTTGCGGCTTTGCTTTTGATGAAATCAAATACAAGTCATTATGAACCTATTTGGTGAATAAATTTAGTTTTATTACTATGTACTTTACAATACAATGATTTTTCAGCAATCAAAACAATTCTATATGCACAAAAAAAAATATTAACAATAATAATACTAATATCTATAAATATTATATATATATATATATATATATATATATATTCAATGGATAAAAAATTTGAACTTATTATTACTGTAAACTAAAAGTAAAGTGTGGCTTCCTATTTCGAAAACATTTGTATGGATTTTGTTGTAATAAGCCAGATTACCATTGTAGGAAATTTTTTATATAAAAAAAAATCATAATTAGTTTCCAATGTCAACTACTAATATTGCCAAAACTACTTGAAAGTGTATTTTTATGTTTTGCACAACATTTGATTGTGTTCTTCATCATTCAAAAGCCATAAACTAAGATTCTACTGTGGATCCAAGACATTGTAAAAATGGTAGAATGAGAAGGATCAAAACACCCACCTTAGGATCAACAGTCATTCAGGTACTATTTATTATTCTTTTTATCAGAAGACTATCATTCAAATTCTAATGTGGTGACTGATGTTAATAACAACAATTCTACAGGAAAGAGGATTGAAAGTCCAAACTTCATTGGTTTTTTCGTCATATTTGTCGCATACATTTCATATTTTGCAGGGCATATATTTTTTTACACAAAATTCATAATTTGATTTTCCATTGAATTTCAACTGACTAGGTTACACTCTAAAAATCAGACTTTTAACCCAAAATAAATTAGATCAAAAGTGAAAATTTATAAATATCATTTATTCATAAATAAATAGATAAATGATTATGGGTACTATATTAAATAAGCACTACTAATAAAGACCAAAAAAATTAACTTTTAAATTTAAAATAAAATTAACTATAAAAAATTAACCATATCATATAATAACGAATTAAACATTTATATTAGATTATCAAAAGTAATTCAATGCTCCTTAGTTGTTAAAATAGAAACAATTAATTAATTCAAATATTTATGTTTCTAATAATATATTCATTCTGTAACTACTATAATTAATAACATTGTTAATATAATAATAATGATGAAAAAGAACTGAAATCTTTAAAAAGTTAAAAAATACAAAAATATCTCAATATACTTTATAGTTTCAAAAGTTTTACAACACTAAAAAGCGTATGTAACGTCAATTTTTGTGTGATTTCTTTTCACATAGTAATGTATATTCTCATATTCTAACCTTTTATCCATTCATATTCTAACCTTTTATCCATTCTCATATTCAATTTTCCAACTTTCTACCTTCCTTAAAAAAAATTGAAAATGGAAATAATTAATTGATTAAAATATTTATGTTTCTAATGATATAATAATTTTGTAACTACTACAATTACTAACATTAATAATATATTAATGAAAAATAATTGAAATCATTAGATTTAAAAGTACAAAATATCCTAATTATGAGTTTTACAACAATAAAAAAAAGCATACAAGTTTTATTATTTTTAAAATTATATAACAATTAATATAAACTGAGTAAATTTTTTTAAATGTTATACTATATGAAAATTGTATTCATACTACAGTAAATCATTGAAAAAATGTGTATTCTCTCATATTTCAATTTTCATCCTTTTTCATTCTCGTATTCCATTTTTCAACTTTCCATCTCTCCTAAATAAAAATTATAAAAATTAATTGATTGAAATATTTATGTTTCTAATAATATATTAATTTTGTAACTACTACAATTAGTAACATTAATAAAATAATAATGAATAAAAAAGAAATGATATCATTTATAAGTTTTTTATTTTTATTTTCTTTTGTATCAAATAAATATATCATATTTTTAGGTCAGACCTCACAATAGTTAATATTCTTAATTTATTTTTTGCATGCTTTTATTTTCTTTTATATCAAATAAATATATCATATTTTTAGGTTAGCCCTCACAATAGTCAATATTCTTGATGTATTTTTGGCATGCTTTTACTTCTGACCACACACATATTTGTAGAGCCTGTTACTTAGTATGTTGCCATGTTTTATGTTCATTCTCTACTGATAAAAAAATTCATAAAAACTATTTAAAAAATCGTGTTGTACAATTTGACGAATCTATACTTTTACACTTTCTAAAACAAATTAGTTTTCTTCCATTTGTATATTCAAACATCTTCCAAGCTCATATTGTTCTTTTGTAGAGTTCTCAAGTTTATCTCCACTCAAATATGGATGAAAATCTATCAAAAAATGCATGTAAAAAAATAAGGTTCATTCTTTCATGAAAGGTGGAAAAGATGATAAATAACACACCAGGTAAACCCTAATATTATGTTAAAACTAACTTATTTCTAAATCTTTTACCATCAAATTAACAATTTCACATTTTCATTGAAAATGACAAAGTAGTGAAAGATAACGAGAATAACAAACCAATGTCTCAATAATGAGATTAATGACCGTTTTTGCTTTGAAGTTGAAATATAATGTTTTTATTATAATTTACAAATGATATTATTACTTTCATATTCACATTATTCATGGTTTCCTTCCCATATATCATATAGAAATTCAAAAAAAATATCTTATAAAATATTAACAGAAAACATAATGTTGTTGTCCATGAAAATGGACCATATACAAGTGCTAACAACTTGGAAAGAAAGCTTTCACACTTTATTTTCGTTACCTTTCATGCATCACTACAAGAATATATGATTTTTTCATCGGTCAAAAACCTACGCAACAAGTGAAAAGTCATCGATAATATGATGATCGTGTTGGTCCAGCGACGACAACGTGATCCACGCCCATTACCTAGATGCAAAGTTCATTTGCGTCGACTAAATGAGGATGCACAGTTGCTGCCTTCTTATCGTCGGCTAAATCCATGAAAATGAATAAGAAATATAATAATAATTTTATTCTTCTTCTCTATGCATGGGCCAAGCCCACGAATAACTGAAATGGAGATCTAAAAAAAGTTCTTTTTGTAGGTCTGACTGACGCAAACAATTAGAATTTTAATAATTAGTGTCGACCTAGCATCGGCTAAGCTTACGCAAATGGCTGCGTAATTTGAAATAACCAATTTGTTTCTAAGCACATCCCAGATTATGCATCCAATTCCTGAACCTACATCCAATATCCATCTAGACAGATTTCAAGCAATCTAATCAATCTAGAAATCCAGCATATGATTTCATTAATTTACAACTGAAATTCCAAACATAAAATTAAGTACATTGTGACTTTAATGAGATCAAATTAAAGTCACACAAAAATGGATTCTAAGATCAAATTATAGTAAGATAAAAAGTGCCAATATTGGCACTACAGTCCCGCTAGCATTTCATTCCATGTTTTCCTAGTTAGCCTATATTAGTTATGGTAAGGAAGCATATCCTATGCCAGACCCTCTGCTGCTAGGTGTAACATGGTCTTCCCATCCTTATCTACTGCCATGGATAAAGTATTCCAAACTTCTGACCTCAATCTCCATTTTCAAAATTTTAAGTACAAAGGGTTTCTATTTCTCACTACCACCAACAATACATTCCCTCTTGCGAGTTAGTTTCACAAGCGAAATTTGGATTTTGAAATAATTTCAGACACAATTTCAACTATGCCATTTCTCGTTGTAGGAAAAAATGGTGTCTCTTTTTTCTCAATATCCTTCTTATTATTGGATTGTGAATAGTTTCCCATCCCAATTGGGCCATTTTCTTCTTCATTCTGGCTACTTTCCCTTGCCATTGCCATGTGATGAAGCCAGGAAAGTAAATATTCTTCTCTTAGAAATTTAAGTTTTGTCATATACCATATTTTAATTACAAATACATTGACGTAGCTAAATGACTATGGTGAATTATTATAAGATGTGAGACGAGTTTAATGAATATATTCCGTTTTCTAATTGCACAAATTAAGGCCTAACAAACTAATTACTTTTGGCCGAAACAAAAGTTTTTCTTATATTTTTTAAGACTTTTAGTTTTTTGTTTTGTTATTCATTATTATTTATGTACCATATTGGTCGAATAAGACCGACATGAACTAGTATCCAAGCTATGCAGCTAAGGCAAGACGCTCGGACCTAACCACTAACTTATATCACTATAACATAGAGCTTAGACAGTTGACTATATGAAGAGACAATGCTTACATGATGGCCAAGTTATATAAACCAAACAATCCCTCCTTAGCAGTAAAGGTCGTCTACCCTAACTTAGGTAAAATAGTTGAGCCCTCAGAGTCAAATGCCAAACCTGAAGCTTGGGCTTTAACCAGGCCCATACGAGCCAATTAAGGACCTAGCCCATAAGCAAAGGAAAATATGATTAATGTTCTATAAATATAGGTGGATCCCAATAATTAAAGGTACGCAATTCATTAGTGCTAAAGATTGAGATTTGACTTTAAGAGCTTTTACTGACTTGATCGTTGAAGTCTTTTCTACAGGTAACCTCCAAAATGTTCCACCAAGCCTTCAGTATGTGAAGACATCTCAAATAAAGCCGAAGAGTATCCATGTAGGGGATTTCAAGATTGAGGTAAGATAAGATTTGAGTCTCGTAGTAACCTGTTATTGTTTCTGCAGGAACAATTTAAAAATCAACTACTCATTAACTTTAAGTAAAAGCATTCTCTTTAAAACACCATTATTTCTATATATTAAAAATGTTCTGAATTTTTAGCATGTAGGTGTACTTAGGAGAGCACAAAAGGAGAATATCTTAAAGAACAATCAATTAATATACATTAAACAACGTGTAATTGGCAAATCATACTTAAAGTTTTGGGTTAGGATGATACCGCTCTAAACCAATTTGACCTTTTGAATGAAACTAACCGACAAGATTATAAATAAAAATAGGTGTTGTACTAATTTGCCAAAAGTGAATAGGGTCTACAATAATGCATAACTCTCTTTGACTGTATGCGAAAATCTCAATTTCGTCCATACCCTACTATTAAAGTATGTATATTTTTCATCTTCAGATTCAAACATGTAATAGTTGGAAACACTAACTATCTACCATTGAAAACCAGCTCCATCCATCTGCAACAGTTAAGTAATTGAGTTTGTTGCAAGGGAAAATGTTGTGGCTGAAAACCCAAAACCCAAATACAGCATCTAAATTGCGACCAAATGTGCATAAGTGTCAAATGTCTCAGAGAATAGCAGCAAACACACAATCTTAGACCTTTTACAAGTTTCCATATCAGTAAACAAAAAGTTAATTCTCCTATAGGTTTTTCGTTCAATAATTTCGTCCTCAATCCAAAACAACCATTCATGAATAAATAAGTTAATTATTATCCAAAGAGAAAACTGACCTTGCCAGTGTAGCTGCCAACTCAAATGTAACCTCCACTCCAAAGTCCTTTTTTCAGCCTCAACACTCAGTAATTCCAATCGTAGAGCCATTTAATTCAAGGTGAAAAACGACATCAAAAGTCAAATAATATACATTTAAAACGCTATTCAAAACCTAACTCAATTACGCACCTCAAGTTCAATATTTCAGTTCTCCAAAAGTTCTTTACCTCCACTTAAAATGCTTAATGACCAACACCAAATTCGAAAACCAGTTGTTGAATCTTCACCAGACAATACAGCCTTCACTCTGTGTTCAAAAGAAAGAGTTGTAATTGAAAAGCATGTCTTAAACACATAAACAAAGCCTCCCAGAGGTAGATAACAAATACTCAAAACAGATTTAAGCATCCCAAAACACAAAGCAATGAATCCCTAATAGGAAAAACCCAAAACTAAGAAAGAGAGGGATAAGGAGTTACTAGGAATTGAAACCTATTTGCTCCCCTTGTTGGCTCATGAGGTGGCTGGAACGGAGAAGCGCGAGTGTTGGAAGGGGCTTTGAAGGTGAGCGTGAAGGCGATGTTGTTAGGCCAATGTGGTGCGTGATAGGTCGTGGAAGAGTGCATAGTGACTTGAAGAAGTCATGACGGTAAATGCAGAATCAAACTCACAAAGTTATTCATAGTCGTTGTTTGCAATCGCGGAGAAAGGGGAAGGAAATGTGGCTCACTGAAGGCTTACTTATACCTTTGAATCTCTTTGTAGAGAAAGGGAGAACAAATTGCTTTCTCACTTGCTCACTTACTCGTCGCCATTGAAGCTTATCTCGCACTCGTGGCAGAAAAGGTCACATAAACCCCTGATTTCGCTTAACATATTCCAAACCCTTGAACTTGCACTCGCAGCAAAAATGAGGTGCAAAACATTCAGAAATGGGAGCATTCGCTGTTGGAGAAAAAGGGCGCAAAAGGTTTATTGCACAAAAAAATGGAGCCAATATGAAATTGAGAAAAGGGGAAACGTGTGAAAGATAATCTAATAATACTATTTTTCTTTTAATTAAGTGATGTATGCGTGGGTTATCCGACGCCACCAATTGAAGGACAATGTGTCGGTCATCCGACACTTTAATTTTTCAAGTGATGCATCGGCCAAGTCGACAACAAAATCAAGTACACTTATTTTTTTTTTAATAAATACACTTAAAATGTATAGAATGAACTCTGCGTTGGTTTACATCATTTTTGGAAGCTAAATAGTAACATTCTTGTTGTACATTATTTTTAAAAGGCCAAATTTATTAGCATTGTTTAATGTTGTCGTGACTTCATGCAGATTAGTTGTCCAATATAATGATGAGAATTAATGGAAATTTTTTTTTATTATTATTAATATTGGTACTATTCTTATTATTAATAATACAATATTATTATTGTTATTATATATTATTTAGTGGTGTTGGTAATAATAATGAAACTATTAGTGTTGTTATCTCTCGTTATTTTATTCTAACATTAAAGTTGAGAAACTTAACGAATATATAATATTTATAAATTTAACAAATGTATTTTTTTCTTATTTTCTTTATCATAAAATAGAATATCATATTTTTAGACTTAAAACGAATGCTAACCGTTAACAAAATAACCAGTAAAAAATAAATTACTTTTTAGCATATTCTAATACACAGGATAAATTAATAATAGAAGTCACATCCATATCTATATTAAATAATAACTTTCACAAAAATCAATATATTACTCAAATGAGCTAATGATTAATATATAATACATTAATTGAGTCCGTTAATCTAATATATGTTAACAAAAATTATATAACTAATGTGATCACTACTTACTCTAAATTTAAAATCAACACTTAAAAAAAAATAAAACGTGGCACCAAAATTACAGAATGTGGCTATTTGACAGTGCAAAATATGGTTTGCCTTATCCATTTACTTACGTGTGACATTGATAAGTCTTGAGTCTTTTATCTCGGAACAACCATTTTTCCCTTATGCTCTACAACCTGAACACCTTCTCTGTTTCCCCTATACAAAATGCATAAAACCTGCTCTGTAATGCTTATCAATGGAGCTTTTGCTCTCAATATCCGTTCAAACATTTTATCATTTTCTTCACAATTACGCTCCATTTTTACATTTCTAGCTGTTAATCTCTGTTAATGTATTTGTGTTGTCAGAATCTCTTTTTTTCCATTTTTATGAAACTAGGGTTCACCTTCGTACCATCCAGTAATGCATTCGTTATTCATTGTTTAAGGTCAACTTATTTTCAATCTTGGTTTCAATACTTTATTCTTTTTATATTCTACCTGAAAGAATAGAGGAAGGAAGGGAAAGTATGTACAAATGGACATATGTGGCTGATTTTTAAGCTTATTATGGGCAATTTATTCAATGTCAAATGTTGGTATTTTTTTATTCAAAATTTGAAATTTGATAGGAAGGAAGAAATAATGTTATGTTAGATTGATTATGTTTTTTTTCTTCTTACTGTATTGTTTTGAGTTACACAACTCTAAAGAAAAAGAAAATCATGAATGAAAAAGTTTGTTAGATAGAGAGATTTCATATAAGTTAATAAGCATTTAAGTTTAATTACTATAATTAATGTACCGAAATCTTTTTAATATAATTTAAAATACCTTTCCTATCTACTGTTTGAACACACACATCAAATCAATATCATTTTTTTCATGAATATCTTACAAAATAACTTTTATGAAGCGATTAAAATATTTTTTTGCGATTAATATATTTTAATATATTGCAATTACTAATTACGTTTATATATGGAAGAAGAAAAGAAAAAGTTAATGTTTTAAATGCCTGAAGATTTTGCGTGTGAAGATGGACGAAATCTTTTCTGAGAAAATGTGTGCAGCATGGGGTTTTGTGCATGTGAAATAGGCCTGGAATTGTCTGCGTGTGCAGTAGCTAAAGTTAAATTTCATAAATAAAATTTGAATACTGACGGCTCAGATATCGATGAGTCTCGTCGGTTCATGTTTTTTTCTCACCCCTGATGACTCTTACCAGAAATCGACGAGTCTCTTAGTCGGTTCAAGTTTTTTTTTCTCTCTTAGCCGATTCATGTTTTTCTCTCACCCCCGATGACTCTGATACATTTACATATCGTACTTCATAATAAAACATCTAAACTTTTCGTGAATTACCTATAAAGATCATTTACAAGAAAAGTTTCAATTTATTTAGTATTCTGAAATATACAATTAAACATAAGTATGGACAATATTCGTAATAATCATATAAAGGGTCTAATTATCAATTGTCTAAAATAAATTTGCTAATTAAGATCTTTTGGTTAGAAAGAGCGAAGGCAACAAACCAAAATAAACTAGGTAAAAGAAGCACAAAATAAAGACATGTAGATAAGAGTTTGATGATCCTGATTCAAGGTTTGGACCACAATTACAAAAGACAAACCGACACTACAAAACATTCCCAAACATAGAGAAATTAGAACCCCTACCATTCTATCATCCACTAACAAGTGCAAAAAACGAGAATGAAAAAACCTTTGAAATAACTAGAAGTTCAAAGATTATGGTTTCACAGTTTTCCTCATTCGTCAAAGCCTTCCGTCATAGCCTTCCGGCCACCACCTTGGGCGAGGAAAAGTAATTCCAAAAGCTTCGGCCACCTCCAACCAATCATAATTTTTTTCCTCTTCATTACAAATCTCAATCAATTTTAAGAAACCATGAATCAAGACATCATCAATCAATTTCTTTACCTCGGACTCACTCAAACTAAGGTTCCCAACGACAGTCTCTAAAACTTCGTCAGAACAGTCTGAAGCTTTATCTGCTTCAGAAGCCAGATTTCCCTTGCAATTCCCCATACCATCTTCCCCTTTCTGCGATTGAACTTCCACAGAACCCTCTGAAGAATCCATACCCAGATCAACCTCCGAAAGTTTTGATTTTTTCGCCAGTAGCTTCCCCAAATGAGACACAATCCTATCACGAAGAGTAAACCGGCTATCACGGAACTCGCTCAAAACATCCCTCAGTGTTACCTCTAAGCATTTAAAGACGCCCATTTCCTGCAAGCACTTAAGTAACTGAAACCCTAACTCCAACTCCCCACCCGAATCAACAACCTCCGATCCCTCGGATACAACAGCGTCACCTGAATCAACAACCTCCGATCCCTCAGATATAACAGCGTCAACATCGGAAAACTCCGATCCCTCAGATAAATCAGCATCAACATCTGCAGCGTCATTAACAGCATTAGGGTCATCGTCGTCAGTGATGTCCGACGACGGCGACGACGGCATGTTGAAAACGTCTTGGGGGACGGAGTCTTGTGAGTCGTTCATGATTTTTTGGTGGGAAAAGGAAACACTGGAAGAATCTAGAAGAATGCTGTAAAGACAGTGGTTAATGGTTATTGTGAACTTGGTGAATGTCTTCTTATAGAAGGTAAATTGTAAATCCTGAAATAAATAATAAATTTTATATTTTACAATAAAAAGTTAAATTATTAAAAATTAATTTCCTGTTCATATTTTATCAAATTTAATAATAAATTTCTTATAATTTTAATCGCAAGAGTTTTAATTATATTTAAATTTTATTTTAATTAAAATCTCATTTATTAGTTTTAATTGAATTTTAATATGAATCATAGTAAAAATCTAAATTATCTCTGGTCACAAGAGTTTTAATTAGATTTAAATTTTATTTTAACAAAAATCTCATTTATTAATTTCAATTAAATTTTAATATGAATCACAGTAAAAATCTAAATTATCTCTTAAGAGACATATGGTAATAAAAAAGAAAGAAAGATATCGAAGGATTAAAATGTTAATAATTGCACATAGTCAACAAATTAAACATAAGATAATAACTTCTCTGATATATTATTTTCTAGGAAAATAATTCTTTAATTATTAAATTTTGATAAATTTTACTTAATATAATATTTTTTAAATAGTTTCTTATTTTTTTACTTTTATTTTTTTATATTTTAAAATTACTTAAAAAAAATATCATCTCAAATATAAAAAAAAACAATTAAAATATTATCAAAATATTATTGTTTTATTTTTTATGTTATATATTATTTCTGACATATGATTATATGAAAAAAAAATTGAAAGAAACTAACAAAGTAAATGACTATAACAAATTTAACGATAAGGAAAATTGTCAACAAAATAATTATGGGCTAGATAACTTTCTTACTAAATTTTCATATTTTCTTATATTATAATAATTAATAAATAATATATATAAAATTATAAAGTTGATTTAGTGATAAAAAATATAAAAGAGAAGAGTAGGAGTTATAAGTTCAACTTCTCCCACCATTAATATTTGGAAATTATAAGGTTAGTTATGGGTAGAAAAATAATTTTTCTAATATTTTCATTTCTTATATATGTATATATTAAAGAGATCTTCTATTTTGGTGTGCACTTATTACTTTTCTTTTACCTTTTTACCCTTCAAGTTACTGTTTTATTTTTAAACTTAGCCGACCTTTTAAATTTAACCAATTTTTTAAATTAAATGAATAAAAATGATTTACTAAATAAATAAAAATTATCTAAAATTAAATTGTAAAAGTTATTTATATTTATTTTTATAATTATAATTTCATTATTATTTCATTAGTGAACATACATGCATATGTGTTTTCACTAATGTATGTAAGATTTCTGTAATTATATAGTAGATAATTCAAATTTATATTTTACATGCTAAAATACTATTAAAATTTTCATACTTCAGGAAATTTTTCTTTCCAATTTATTATAAAATTTTGCAAGAAAAAATTTTTTTTACTATATTTTTAAGAATTTTAATTGACAAATAATTTTTTCGTGGATAATTATTTCTTACAAAATTATAAAATTTGTAAATATTTTTTACAAATTTTTTTATGAAAAATATTTTATAAAAAATATTTTAAAAAAAATTGGTAGCTGAATTATTTCTTACAAATTATTTTCATAAAAAAATTTGTATGTGTTTCTTAAAATATTTCAAAACAAAATGAGCAGGACATTTTTTTTAGTAGTGTAATAAGAAGAATATTTAATAATAAAAATATTTATATTATAATTTAATATAAATACGTTTCATAATTGATATTTTTTAAGATAAAATTATTATTTTATTTAAATAATAATATTATACAAAATTAAATTGAAATATATTTGAAAATTTTACTTTTATTAAATGACTAAATAATAGAATATCATAAAAGAAAAAAAAGTAGAATAGAAAAATAATTAATTTATTTAAAAATTATTATTTTATGAAATAAAAGTAAAATGTATTTAATAAAAAGTAATTAGAAATTGTATTACATTATCAAATAATTATAGAGAAAATAATTAAATCTTTAAATATAAGAAAAAGTATAAATTACCTCTCGAGAAATATGTGACGACTTTTTTACTCTTAGACAACTTTTGAATTTCATTGACATGAGTAGATCGTAAACTAGACCCTTTTACAATTCAATCACAACTTCTTTTTTCTAATTCTGAAGGTTGTTTTCTCGTCATACCAGAATGGGTTTCATTGTTGCAACAATTGAAATTTCTAGTTAGAAGTGAGATAGCATTGGTATAGACTATGTTACTCACTGACCCAATTCAGTAAAGGAAGCATGATGTTACGAGGATGGTGGTGAATAGGGTGACAAAAAATGTTCATTTCTTGTTAGTATGCCAGAAGTGAATAACATGTTTTAGATTGAGACCTAAGGATATCTTCAGAGATTGGTAAAAACCAACAAGAGGTAATGGAGAACATATGGAAGGTGAGTCAATATATCATATACAATTTGGTTGGTCAGGTGTAAACAATCATTCAAGCTTTAAGTTTGAGGTTAAGAAGTTGCTTTTGGGAGTTGTGGCTAGACCATTGTAAAACACTATATCACTTAGCGTAGAGGCAATGTTTTCAGTTAGTTAAGGGGTTGGGATCGATAAGTTGGTCAAGTTTAGGTGGTTGTCGTAAGAGAAAATAAAGAGAGCATGGTTTTCTTTCTACTTGATGAGTGAATTTTTGAGGACGAAAATTTGTCTTGTTGAGGAGAATGTGAAACTCTAGAAAATGACATTTTAGAAGTGATAGTGGTTTAAAAATAGTGAAACTCAATTATTTTATGTACTTTATGTATAGTGTAATTTGCCTTGTTTTGTCTATTTCTCTTATTTGACTATTTTAAGGTGTTTTGTGGTTGATGTGAAGCATGTTTATGTTGTGGTGAGAATATATGACGAAGTTTGAAGGATTTCAAGGGAAATTTCTAGTGTTCTTACTGTTAGTGTATGCCTTGATATAGAGGAGTCTAGAAGAAGGTTTTTTGAACTCTAATAATCATTCAAACTCAAATAAAGTAGAATGGATTATGTGGTGAGAGTAGCAAGATGTTCTAGTATATAAACTTGTTCTCTAGTCATAGGATAGGATTAACCTTGTGTGGTTGGGTGATGACCCCTTGTGTCTTAGTACTTTGCGGAGACTAGAAACCAATATAGGTGCTTACCTTTAGTGATTCCTATATCTATGACATGTATCGAGATTAGGGATGGCAATGGGGCGGGACGGGGATGGGTTTCGATATCCCATACCCATCCCTATAAAAATTAATTATCCTTATCCCCATATCCAAACCCAACGGATATCAAACTTTTGTCTCATCCCCATCCCCACCAGGTAACAGGTATAATCTCATACCCATACCCATACCCATTTTCTTACTACTTTAATATTAATTTTAATTAATTTTTATAAAATAATAAAAAATTATGGTAAAGTAAACATAATATTATCAAATATTCAATATTAGGAGGATTGTTGTTTATTTGATATCAAATGCTTTGAAATAAATTATAATTGTTTACATTTTATATTAGAATACCATATAAAATTTCATAAGAACCAAAACATTTATTGAATTTGCAAACATTAATGAAACTTAGTTGATAAAATTTAAAAATATTTTAAAAAAATATAAAAGGAAAACAAATATTCAAATTAAAATATATTTTAAATGTTTGTTTACTTCAATTTTTTAAATTCTAATGAATCTTTTTTTATACACTAATAAAAGTTACAATACATCACTTGATCAAAATGACGCAAAGAACAAATAACAAACATAATAATAAAATTTTAACATAAATCTTGTATCTTTTGAACTCTAATATATGTTGGATGTTGATAAAAAAAAATATTCATGACAATTATATTACATTTTTATATTATAGCAAATAAATTTATTTATACAATTATAGTGAGAAAATTACAGTATGATTGATAATGAGTTAGAAAATAAAAAATAACTAGATAAAATATATCAAATAGTATTATATGTGATGAAAATAAACAACAAATAAAAATATTAAAAAATTAACAAATGTGTATCTTATAAACAATTTGAGAGATTATTGAAAGGAATCACATAATGCAAAAAATAAAAGTATAATTAAAGGTATGGTAAGATGAAAAATACATTAAAAATCTAAGAAAACTTTTCAAATATCAATATATATACTCAATGGTTGAGAAATAACAAAAACTATTTTAGTGAAACAAAAGAGTTCTTCAAATGAAACAAAAATTAATAATAATAAGTAAAGATTTTTTTTATATTACCTAGGAAATGAAAGGTTTATACTATTAAACACTTAAATTGAGAGTATTAAATATTTTCAGGTGAAAGGAAAATATACAATACATAACAATATTAAAAAATAATAGAAATATTCAAATATGAGACAAAAAAAAATTAATTGGCATACGTCATTTTAACATAATTACATAAATGTTATGATAAGTTAAAAAATATATTGGAGATGCGAATGAATTTCATCACAGACTAAATAATTAGAAAAAATAAAAAATAAAAAGTATATATATATATATAATGTTACTTAATTAATTGTGAATATTTTAATAATTTAAACAAGGACGAAGATATGGCGGGGATATGTACATCCCCATACCCAATTAAAAAAGTCGGGAATTTCCCATACCCATACCCATACCCATACCCATACCCAGTCAATGTGGGGATTCCCCATCAAAACGGGGATGGGTTCGGGCAATACCCACGGGGACGAGTTTATTTGCCATCTCTAAATGAGATAATTGAGTTTAGTGTCAATTGCATGTTATATACCACGTTTGTAGGTTTTTGGCATGATATATATATATATATATATATATATATATATATATATATATATATATATATATATATATATATATATATAT
>Ga0214545_1004494_pt1 | contig 26028 bp, 10 predicted proteins | sample CNSS4metaG_FD_160064 | JGI IMG/M metagenome (GOLD analysis project Ga0214545, IMG submission 160064) | Root nodule microbial communities from cowpea collected in UCLA plant growth center, Los Angeles, California, USA - CNSS4 | ecosystem: Host-associated > Plants > Roots > Nodule | place: USA... | reverse complement strand
TAAAATATAATATTTTATATTAAAAAGAAAAAAAAATATATATATATATATATATATATATATATATATATATATATATATATAAGTATTTTATTAAAATTGATTATATTTTCCAAAAGTAATTTTAAAATGCATGCAATAAAAAAATTGAGTATTTGTGAGTATCTCTCATCCATGAATAATGAAATGACAAAAGTCAAAGCAATATGTTAATGAGGGTGGAGTCCACAACTAGCTTTATAAAGTGCTTCATCTTCTTCTTCATTCTCACCCTTCTTTCTTCTCTTCTTCTTCTTCTTCTTCCTTTTTTTTTTTTTTTTTTTTTTTTTTTTTTGTTTTGAAGCTTTCAATTCTACAAAAATGGCAGCTAAGAAATGGTTAAACATAGTAGTAGATGGCAGCTCAGCCTTGGGCCCATACTGGCCCAACATTGTTTCAGAGTATCTCCAGGAAATTGTCAGGTATGAAAATTTTTGCTACTTTAAGTAAGATTTTTTTTTTCTAATCATTAAAATAATTATATTTTTTCTTTTTCATTCTTTAAGTGATACTTAATTTAAATTTAATTCCTTTTTAAATTAAAATAATTATTTCATTATTTTATTCTTTTGAATCAAAATTATTTAAATTATTTTTTAAAAATTAAATTAATTATTTATGATAAAAAAGTGAATATACAAATGTATTTTTACAAGTATATGTAAAAATTATAATTTTTTTCACATATATATATATGTAAGTATGCTTTGTTCTGGTAAAAGTTAAGTAACTTTTTTCTAAAATAATATGCTATGAATGATTCTTTTGCACCATAGGATGAGTTTATGCATGGAAGCAAAAAATTAAAAACAGAAAAAGAAATAGGTGAAACAAGATATATTTTTGTGTGTTTCATGAAATTATTGTATACCTTGTTTTAAAATAAATTAGATGTATAAACTAGTAAAAAATATTCTTCGATCTGTTGGAAAATTGCGTACTAAAAGAAAACAAAGAAGCTTTTTTTAATCAAAATTTCCTATTTTATATTATATATATATATATATATATATATATATATATACATATATATATATATATATATATTTGAAAACCATAAATGTAAGTTGGTTCGCATTATACAATTAGATCTCATGACATGCAACAAAATGACATTATTAAAACTTATTATATTTTTCCTAACATTTAATGATAAACATAAAAAAAAATTATTTTATGGTGTGCATTAAATACATATTCTCTAATAAATGTCACTAATTAATAAATTATTAAAATTAAAAATAAAAGCAGAAAAAGTAAAACCAAATGTCTAAAGTGCCCTTAATTTGAGCAGGCAAAAGGTGGCAGAATTTATTTTCTTTATTGTATTTTATCTTGTTGTGCAATATTATTTTTTATGCTTTGTGTATTTTTGTTCTATCATGTTGTATTTCGTCCACCATTTGTTTATATATAAAGAGAACTAGCTAGCTTTGTTTTATGAATAGAAAGCATTAATTGTTTTAGTTGAAGTAAGTAAAAAAAATTGAATTTGTAACCACAATTATGCAAAATGAATTATTAATCGCCTTGTTTATTGATTATGCAGGACCTTCTTTTACAACTCAATAGAAGAGGTATATTTTATAATATTTTCTATATTTTTAATTGCAAAAATTATAGATTTTCTCAAAAATATTTGTTCTCGTCTATGATGCACCAATACTTTAATTTGAATCACGTCTCTGTATCTGACACGTGTCGTATCCGATACTTTAGGATATTTTAATGATTCTTATTAATGAAGTATTTAATTTATAAAGTAGTAGTACACTATAATAAAATCTTTGAATAGTAACCAATTTTAGTGACAAAAAATAATTAGTCACTATATAGTGACCAAATTGACAACTAAAATAGTTCCAAAAAATTATAATTGGTCTCTAAACTGATAATTAAAATATTTTCAATTATGAATTGGTTTTTAAATTGGTCAATAATATTAGCTACTAGATTTTGGCTACCAAAATAATTGATCTCTAATCAGGAAATTTAGATTTAGACATTAACAATCATATGTTTATTATGTTTGTAAGAATTATTATACATTTTTTATTATTCATCTATCACGTATCTATCACGTATCGTATCTTATTATTTTAAAAATAAACGTATTGACGTATTGAATACGTATCATATCCGATATACGTATCATATCTAATCATAGGTTGCAGTACATCTTCGACTCAAATTCATACTTGTTTAGAATATTTTAATACATTTTTGTTTGCAAATTTTGTGTAGTTTCCAAATTTACGATATATGTTCCCTTACCATGCATCATTTGTTCATAGGAAGCTAATGAAGCAGCATGTGAGTTGGGTCTAGTCATGTATAATTCCAACTCCAATATAGGTATTTCATTTTTGTTTACATTTTTTTTTACAAGACATACCTTTTTATTCAATTCAATTTATAACACTTCTGTAAACAATGTTTTTTAAAGTCACTTTCTACTTCTTTTTATCGACGTACTTTTAGGGACCAAATTTATGGAATAGTTAAAATAAAATAAAAATAATAAGAAATTTTATGTATATTTTAGGGTTAAATATCTTTTTGGTCACTTAATTTTGAATGAATTTTGGAATTAGTCTATTTCAAAACTTTGGACTAATTTAGTCTTTCATCTATCAAAATACGTGGATTTAGTAATTTTAATCAAAAATTTGGTTGAGTGTATTTGATATTTTGTACGCATTTCAAGATTGTATTTGAGTTGTTTATACTGTTTGACACATTTTTGCTTTAATGTTAAGTCAAATAATATTATGAGACGCATTTGAAATATCAAATAAACTCAACAAAATTTGATTAAAAGAACTAAATCCACGTATTTCGAAATATAAAGGACTAAATTGGTTCAAAGTTTTAAAATTGACTTATTCCAAAATTTGCTGAGAGTTAAGGGACCAAAAACATATTTAACCATTTATTTTATCTACAAACTTTAATAATAAATTACTAAAAAAATTATTAATAATAAAAATTTTAAAACCCTTTTCAATTAATGGTGAATCAATTACGAACAAATATTTAAAATTCATTAATATTCTCTATCGATAAACTCATTTTATCAACAAATTTTTATCTCTTAGGAAAATTTTATGGATAAATACAAAATTTTCTGTAATAGAAAAAGATATTTCTCGAACATAATTCCTTTTTAGGAAAGTTCATAATTTTGAAGAAAAACAAGAAAATTGATTATTTATGTATTTTGTATGCAGGGTTGGATGTCCAATATATTGATTGGACAAGAGATGTGAATTATTTTTTAGACATTTTATCATGCTTAGCTTTTAATGGGGATAATAATCTAAACCGAAATGTTATGGTGGAAGGCCTTGCAAAGGCACTAATGGTATGTACATGTCAACACATACTTCATTTTCTTTTTATTACGGTGTTAATTTTAGGTTTAATTAGTTAAATGGTATCTACTCTAATCTATATGTGTCAATTTGGAAAAGATGCATTAATTAGGTTCTTTTCATCAAAAAAATTATTAATATCGTCAATAGCATTGATAATTAAAATGAGTTACAAAAGTAAGTATTGATAGTTATATTTAAATTTAATGGTAAAAGTCATGAATTAACTTAATGACTTTAGTAATTTTTGTCTGAAAGAGACTTGATTAAGATACTTTTTAAAAGAAGTTAAAATTAAATTGACACATTTTTTAAAACATGTACTAAACTGACACATTTAAACGAAAGTAAATATCATCTAACTAATTAAAGCTTAATTGTACTGTTGCATATGCATGTCCATAAAATAGAAAAATAACTATGCATGATGTGAATCATGTAACAGATGTTTCCAAGGCCTTCTAATGTAATGACAATACAAGAGTACTATAATGGAGAAAGACACTGTGTTGTTGTAGCAGCAAGAGATCCATTTCCTAGGAGAAGCTTGGTCTCTGTACCTGAGATTACTAATGGAGGAATTATTGGCACAAAGTTACATCATGTAAATGCTGATTTTTACGAGGTGGCAGAAATGTTTGGTCCAGTAATGTCTTGAACTCTGTTCTTTTATTTATTTTTTTCCTATGTTAGTTTTCTATTTGGAAAATGATATTTACACTCACTATATACTCATGTTACTACATGCAGTTAGCAGTGTCTATATCTATAATATCTCCAATGCAACACCCCATTTTTGGAGTGATATTCAACATGGTAAAAGTTAATCTCTCTAAACTCCTTCCATTGATATTTTATCTGTCACACCCCAAAATCATTCAAACTTGTGCAATGGACATCAAGTTTTTTTTCTTTTTTTTAATTTAGCATCATGAACGAGAATAAATATAATTACGTTACATTGTGGTTGTCCTATGAAAGACTGATGTTTGTTGAAATAAGAAACGTGTTAGGAATAGTTCAAGTGTATGAATGACTATGACGTTTGTTGAAATAAGAAATGTGTCGGGAATAGTTCAAGTGTGAGTCAAAGTCCTATATCTTAAACACGGTATAAGATGAAAAACTTATAATTTCATTATCTTAAGCTTGAGATAAAAGTGGTGTCCAACACCTTATATATGTCAGACCAATGTCATATATATAGAATCATAATTTCTCAATGACTATAATCGAATCACAATCTCTCGATGATTATATGAGAAAAATATATAAACCCAGGAAAACATTATAGTATTAATGTATGTTTTGCTTAGTACATAATGTGAGGTTTTTTCGCACAATACCAACAAGTTGTGAACGAGTCTATGTACCACCGTTTTACAACAAAAACCATTAACTCTGATGGTAGCGTAAGATTATATTAAAAACCACGACATCACTTACAACCAAAAGATAATAAATTTATGAATCATTCTATTTTATAGGGATCTTTTTTCTATTTTTACTCGATGTGAGGATTTAACCTTGACTTAAATTGTAACTCAGTAACTATCTTTTTCTTCTTTTTATAGGGCAATGATGGTTCTCTGGTATCAAAGATTCCCATCAGCAGTATTAGAATGAATGAATTTACTGTTTTACTGTCAAGAAAATTTAAGGAGGCACACAATGCCTTTCGAGGGAAAAGGACAATGGATCCACACACAGAAGAATGGGTAGAATCAATGAAGAGAACAAATAACACAGCACCAACTTTGACAGCAGGAGAAGGGTCTTCAAAAGGAATGGTTATGGAAGAAAGAGACAATAAGGGTGTTCTTGGAGGCATTTCAGAGAACTGGTCAATGTTCCCTCATTCAACTGGAAATTCATTCAATGTTCAACCACACTCATCATCAAACCTTCTTTATGCTACCAACAATGGTAGTGGTGGTGCTCATCAACATCATCAAACTTTCTCACCATATTTTACAAACTTTCAACTCTACAATCATGCATGGGAGGTAAGTTATGTCAAATTCATATTATGCGTTTCTGCCTCTGCGTCAAAGTGGCGTAAAATTTATCAGAATTGATTTTCTAACGCATAATCAATATATGTTTAGTTTCCAAAATTAATGAGAAAATGAAAAATTCACACCGACCAGAAGTATATGTTGGATAATTGATTGTATTCAACTGGAATCAATTTTTCATACTAAACCAAACATACCATGGATTTAGAGATTTTAAAAAATTATTCACTTACAATTCTCTTTCTCTTGTGCATCTCTAGGGATGTTTGGTTGGAAATATTCGCAAGAATCGCAACTCCTTTCATATAGCAAAGGTACGGTGGAATCAATGAATCTTTATAGACCTTGAACATCTACTTTGTTAAATGGGATCATGATGATCCATGTTCTACTTTTTTAGAAGACAACATTATGATTATGTCAATTTGTTAAATAATTGATCTTTCTACTCATGAAACAGGCTCTCAAAAGAGCAACATCGCCCTTAACGTAAGCGTCTCTTCTCAAAAGATTTTTCTATGTGTACTCACATAGAAAATATTTTGCATCAACCATAATTTGGATAAATACAGTACAATTAATATAAAATGATTTTTTGACTACTAAATTTTAATAACTTTCTCTTATAATATTAGATGTCATTTTTTAAGTTTTTTTATTTATGCTTTTCATTTTCTTATTTTCAATATTCAAAACCAACTTAAGAAAATAACGCATTATTATGTAAAAAAAAAATTGTCAAAATTTAGTAATCAAAATATTATTGTTCGTAATTAATATCAGAAGCATAATATATAATTTACTTTTCATTGTAGGCTCACTGAAGATTGGTCTAGTAGGCTAGAGATTATCCTCTATTTATCAGAGAAAGCTGTCACCCATACAATAAAGTAATTTGAAGCCACAATGCTAATTAATATTGTTACTCTTTAAATGAATACTTTTGTGAAAAAATCTTACATATATATACTCCAATTACATTTAAATGCAGTATTTACAGTGAGCCTGTGGATTATGTGTTCTTCACTGTAATGCAATTCAACAATCTTGACTTATACGAACATCTGAAGAACAAAAAACTGGTTAGTCATTTATACTTACATGTTATTTTTTTATCAATTTACATCAGAAACATTAATTGTAGTTTGAATCTTAATGAAAAAAAAAATGATAAATTAGTTCTGATTAGGGCATAGTTCTCTGTATCTAAGTCTAACGTAAAGATGATCCATTTTTGTGCAGTGTGCGAAAATTCGTCTTCCTTCTCAAACTTTGATCTTATCTCCGACTGAAAGCAAACACCACTACATAGGAACAATTTTCCTTGGGGTGAGTCTAACATCAATAGTGTTTCACATCATTGTTTTCATTTGGTTTAATTAGTCACACGAGACCTACTTTCGTTTAAATGTGTCAGTTTAGTACTCAATTAGATCTTTTTCAGTAGAAAATTATTAATACCGTTAACGGTATTGATATTTAATTAAAATAACTTACAAAATTAAGTATTTGTATTTATATTAAAATTTAATAATTATGAATTAAGTTAACGACTTTAGTAATTTTTGTCTGAAAGGAATCTAATTAAGACACTTTTTCAATAATTGGAACTAGATTGACACATTTTTAAAAACGGATATCAAACTGACACATTGAACGAAAATAATTACCATCCGACTAATTAAACCCCTTTTCATTTTGAGTTTTTGTCTGAACATGTAATCATCAACATGTTGAAATTTCTTGTGCCAGGAGACCATATTTGTTGAACCTATCTAAGCATGCATGTGATTCTCTGAAGAGAAGATTGAAGAAGAAGATGAAAGAATTTCATGTTGTGGAAACAAGAGAAGAACATAATCAAACATCATGCTTCTCTTCACTGATCCTAGGTTTCATAGAAGACAGCTTAGTATTGAATCTGTTTTTATGGTTTCACATGTAACTTTAGATGTTTCACAAACTATGATTGTTAACTATTTTTAATTTGGCAAAAGTCATGGTTAAAAAAAATTGTAATAAAGGAAGTGCTTCTCCAACTTTGAAGTGTTTCCCGGCTAAATTAAGATAAGTATTTAAGTTATTGAATCTCAATTGTCAATTCTTGTTTTAATCGTTATTTTTAATTCAATTGCATACTAAAAAAAAACTTAATAAAAGAATCAGATATTTTCTCTTTCTATTATATTTGACCTTACCTTTTACTATACTAAAATTTCTTATTTAAAAATGAAGGTTTTACGAGACCATCAAACTACCATTTAAATGATGAAGGAGTTGTGTATATTTTAATCAATAAATTATACTCTTTTTCTTTTTTTTTTCAAATTACACTTAAATACTATTTTTAAAAATCCTACACAAATCACCCTTTTATTTTAAAAATATTACATCTCAATAAATTTTAAAAGTATTACACTTACATAACACTAACTCTTAAATAATAACTAATTTTAGTGAAAAAAATTGTTAGTTATGGTAGAAATTAATTTAGATATCAATTCACAAAATAAAATTTATTGATTGTTAAAATAGTAACTAATATTTATAAATAAATAAATATAATTGATCATTAAATTAGTTACAGATTAATTAGAGACTAATTTAGAAACGAAATTATCTGATAGTCAAAATTTTGATAGCTAATGTTTAGAGACTAATTTATAAACTAATTATTTTGATAGTCAAAATCTTGGTAACTAAATTTTAGAGACCAATTATAACTATTTATTTATAATGGTCACTATTTTAGTAACCAATATTTTTTTATTTTTGTAAATTAGTATTTAAATTAATCAATAGAGTGATTAGAAAAAAATTATCATTAAAATTGGTTATTAATAGAAGATTTTTGTATAATGTAAGAAATAATTGTAAAAAAAATATTATATTATCATTTTTTTTTTTACTTTACACATGCATTCTCTTCTCAGGAAAATGGTATACTTACAATATATAAATAAACCGTTAGTTCTCAAAAAAAAAAAATTGAATTTTTTTGAAATGGATTACAGAATCCGTTTCACATTTTTATGAAACGGAATTCGTATTCCGTTTCCCAAAAATTTTCAATTTTTTTCCGAAACGGATTACGTAATCCGTTTCAAAATGGTGTGAAACAGATGTCAACATGCGTTTCATAAAGATTTCGTGTTGTTTTTTTGAAACGGAACGTGGGATCTGTTTTATACTTTTTGAAACGGAATACGAATTCCGTTTCACATCATAAACAGAAAAGAAAAAAAAAGGTTAAGCTAATATTAAAGATAACCTGGACAAAAAAATTTAAATGAAAGCATAGTAATAAGACGGAAAAGAAACCGGAGAAGAAATAATAAAAAATTATTTTAGGGTGCAGAAGAGTTGGCAAGACAATAAATGAAATTTACTGTGTCTCATATGTATATTAAATTATTAATAAAGGACATAATAAATTTTGGGATGCAGAAGATGCATCGAAGATGCAGGGAGAAGCGCCATGATATATTAGTACCTCGTTAATCGTTATACGAGAGAGAGACTTGATAATATGTGGCCCATAAAAAATGGGCCTGAGACAAACAAGGCCTAAATTGCCACACTAAAAAAAAAACCATTGTCTGCACTCCTTTGATCATGTCAGACATAGATACCTTAACTTTGTTCGGTTGAGCAAACCAGAGACAACAATGGGAACGGTTTGCTGCATCAGCAAATTTGCTACTTTGAGCTACGTCAGATCACGACCCTTCTCTTCACTCCTTCCCTCTCACCCTTTTCTCTCCACAACTTCCACCAACTTCAGCTTGGCCTCGTCTTTTTCTTCTTCTGCCACATTATCGTTCACATGGGACGATGCCATTGCCATATCTCAATCTCAATCTAACACACAAGACCGCTCTCGCTATCTCCAAGGCTTCTTCAACAAAGTTCAACTATGCAATCGTGGTTCTGTAAGCTCTTTGCACCGTTCTCTTTGCTTCCTTGGAAAACACAAACACTGATGAGTGAAGTAAATTTCATATATAGAGACACCCAGTTGTGTGTTTGTGCATCATACCCTCTATTTTACCGTAAAGTTATTTTCTTTTCGGTTTTTGAATTATGGGTCTGGCTAATTTTAAGTTTGTGGGTGAGTGAGCTTTTGCGAAATTGGTTTGAGTGCTATTGAGTTACGATATTGTTTTTTAACAGAATTGATTTTCGACCGAAGCATTGGGTTAGTACTAAAATTTAGTGTTAATTGTTTTATAACTGGAAATCAATTCTGGACCCTACATAAGACCAAATATGTGAAAAGTTATCTAAGTTCATGATAGCGGGTATCTTAACGTGATTTTATGAGTTGAAGTGAAACCAAGCAGGCACTAGATTATAGGATACACTTGTTTCTGTTTCTGTCAATTCAACTTCGTTGGTAGCAGAATTGAGTTTAATCATAGTCTTTGTTGTTGACATTGAACTTATAGGAAAAACAATCTGAGTTCCTTCCGTTTGTCATCGAGGGCCACATTGTTGGATTCATTCACAATGGGTAAGTTTACTTCAATTCTATCTCTTTTTTTCCTTGTAATTCTCGTGTCATCTCTTGCATAGTTATTTGTGAATATCTCATTGATTAATCTTGTTGTGTTCTGACTGATCCATGTAGCCGATCTCACCTTGTGGGATAATGCTTTTTGTCGTTGTTGTTGTTGTTCTTATTTATTTTCATTACATGAACTGCTGCGCCTGCACCTTAGCTAATGATAGTTGCAGGTTATTGTTTAACATAAAATAAGTTCAGATTTGTGGAGCATTTGAGGGGCTTTGGCGATGTGTTCGTTTTCCCCAAAGAAAAATTCAATGGAGGCCCCAATGGTGACTTTGTTTCTTTGCATCCAATGCTGAAGACAGCTGACGAAAGAACCAGTGCTGTTGCATATGTAGTACAGCAGTTGGGAGAGGAGCGGATTCCAGGTATACGGAACGAGGTATAAAATGCGTAGAATGTTATATGTTGTCATTTTTCTGTGCCTTCCTAATGCCCAGGTATCTAACCTATGTTTCTTGTCCATGTTTTACCAGCTTTACCCTGTGACATCATCCTTTGGTGCACCCATTTTCTTTTCATTGGAGCGTGCAGCAGCTCCTTATTTCGGCATAAAGGTACAAGGAGATGTTTATTGGTACTTGTTTCTTGTACTTTTTGTAGTTACTGCAAATGTTAGAAGCCATATATTCGGCAGTGTGTACACTGTGAATTCTTCCATGGCCTTGTGCTGTTGTCATAGTTTAGAGTGTTATTTCTACTCTTCTAAGCATGTTTAGCACAATTGATCATCTTGGAAGAAAACTGAATTCCTCCGCATTGCAGGTTTGTGAACTGTTTTTTGCCAAATAAATTTCATGAGAAAAACTGTTGAACAAACCGGATTACAATTCATTGCTAAATAGTAATTGAAAATTGAACTTGCGTTAGTTTGTGGAATTGAATGTTACCAATTTGCAATCTTGTGTTGCCATCATTTTGAAATTACTTGGTGATTTGTGTTCAAGCAAATTTTGGCAACCACTAAAGATTTGTTTTTCAAAAGCCTTTTTTATTGATAATTCGGTGTACATCCTAAAGCTCTTGTTCAAAACTTTTCATCCTTAACCTGTCTTTTTATATATATCTTGATTCCAAAGCTCTTGTTTTAACCCTTTTTTTTCTCTTCAAAGATTAGGCTTATGGAGTCCATATGAATGGCTATGTTGAGGTGGATGGGCAGAAGCACCTGTGGATAGGAAAGAGAAGCGACACCAAACAGACATATCCTGGAATGCTTGATCATCTAGTTGCAGGAGGACTGGTTTGTAGTTTCATTGTTCTCTATTCTATGCTTAAACATTCTCCCCAACATCACTATTACCTTTTGGGTGAATCATTTTTCCTCTGGTTAGGAACTGAACAGTGTTAGCAAAGTGTAGCCACTGCATAAGCAAATCAATATACAAGTTCCATTTAATATTAAATGTTTCCTTTATTCAATAGATTATCATCAAGTTTCTTATTTAATTGCTACTGTCACAGCCACACGGCATTGACTGTCAGGAGAATGTCATAAAGGAATGTGAAGAGGAAGCAGGAATACCTAGATCTATCTCTGTCAAGTAAGTAACTAACCTCATACTAAACTTTTCCCCTTCCTCCTATATTCCTCTAGTGCATGAATTTTGATTTGCCTTTGGAATGGTGGGTTAACTGATTCTGTTTTTAAGCCTATGCTATTTTATGAGTTGTGTGTGTGTACCACTTTACTCTATACAATCATTAGCCAAAATGAAAGATTTCAAATAAGTAGTACACCTTCTATCTGTCTAATTCTTTTAATTGCTGCTTTCACAGAGCCATACCTGTAGGAGCTGTTTCATATATGGATATTGATGGGTATAGATACAAGAGAGATGTTCTATTTTGTTATGATCTAAAACTTCCACAAGATTTCATACCTAATAATGAAGGTAAGCCTTACATGTCCTTCAATTTTACTGTTGTTTGTTTTGTTCTATCGCTGCCCTTCTCACCTTTTTGTGGTCTAATAATATCAGATGGAGAAGTTGATAGCTTCAAGTTGATCCCTGTTAGACAAGTTGCAGAAGTCATACGTAAGACAGAGTTTTTCAAGACAAATTGCTCGCTCGTAATCATTGACTTCCTGTTTCGACATGGGTATTTGTCTACATCATTCCTACCTTTGGTAGAGTATACACAATAGATTTTGGAATTTTTGAGGCTGTGAATATAAACTAGGAAATCATGTATTGCAAACATACAAAGTAACAAAAGTGAAATTTCTTTAGCAATAGTTCTCTTGAATGGATATTGGTTCCAGTGAAAACTTTATGATTGTTTGTTCTTATATTGCAGATACATCACTCCTGAATATCATGGATATTTGGATCTTCTACGAAGCTTAAGAATAGGAGATTGCTCCTGACACAAAGTATCATGAATATTCACTGTGTCATGCATTGATATTTGTTGTTGAAACTTCATAATGGTTAATTCAATATTATCTTAGAAACTGTTGGATTGCACTTTTCCAGTGATGCAGTCTTCAACTTGGATACTTATATTGTACTTCTGATTTTTGCAATAATTGGTGAGTAAACATTAAACATGTTCAAAGAATTATTCCATGCATGCAAAATCTGACATTTAGATTTCATAAAGTCAAAATTGCGGGCTGTTTGTTTTCCTTGTTGCAACAACTTAAAATGAACAAAGCACAATGGTCCAGATCATGTCTTGAAGATGAATTTGACCAATGGATAAAATAAGATTATTGTCAACACACTTTATTTGCCAGCATACCTATATGAGAAAGAGATTGAGAAAAAGTACATTCCCACAAGCTAATTCACATTATTATTTCAAGAGTACAATGAATTAAGTAACACATACCACACTTTGTCCACATCAAGACACCATATAAACCTCACACAAACTACACGTGTGTTTGGAACCACGTCAGGTGTGCGTTCACTTCAACACAAAATGTAGCCACTTCAGTATTAGCGTGGGTTGTGAACGTAGTTCCAACCAAACATGTACATCAACCTATTTATATAAATGAAATCAGAAACAAGTATAACTAAGATGACAAAATGAAGGAGATTGAGAATCACAAGCCAATAACACCCTTCAGCACATCAACTAGCTGAGAGCATGCAGTCATCTGAGGAAAATGCCCTTTAGCTTCTAAAGCCTCCAATGTAACTTTTCCTTTAATTTTTCTCTCCATGTACAGTGCTACATTGAATGGAACAATAATGTCACTAGTGGTCTGAATAATGGTGCATGGAGTTTCAATTTTCTCAAGTATATCTCTGTAATCACTATAGAACACAGTCTTGGCTAAGGAGAGTGCCACACCAGCTCTCATTCTTCTCAGGAACTCTCTGAATTTGTTAACAGATGGCTCATCATTTGTGTCCACTGCTAGTAAGGAGAAGGCAGTGACCCAGTTGTCATAGTTGGACTCCATGCTCTGCAGAAACTGCTCAACATCTGAGCTAGTAAAGCCACCCTCATAGTCATCTGTATTAAGATACCTGTATGTCATAGCAAGAAGTTAGAGGGACTTACCCTTAAGATGTCTTGGGTTTGAGTTGGTTAAAAAACTGATTTTTTTCAATCTTAGCCATGCTTATTAAAAGCTTAAAACACTGTTATAACTCTTAAGAACATTTATGATGGAAAGAATGATAATGTAGTGATGGAAAAAAGATTCTTCCTTCTTTTGTTTTGTATACTTTTAAAGGTGAAAAGAGAAAACTGTGGATCGTTCTTCTGAACCAGAGAGGAAAGAACTGAATCAACCTTACTTTGCTTTCATACAATTTTTTTGATGTTATTTGTAAAGGGTATTTTTGTCACTGTTAAGGACCTGTTTGGTTTAGTATCAAAATCAAATTTTCACACTGTAGTATACGTGTTCTGGTCTGATATTTCTGACTAAGATAGATATGAACACACATCTTAATCACTTCACCTCTTTAAATTGCACATAAATGTCTTTCTACCTTTAATTTAATACATCTCTTTACTTCAGAGGAATCAAAAATAAAAATTGTAAAAATGGTGAGAGAATATATTTTTATCTCTAACTGAAATTGACATGGCCGGCAAATTGGTGGTTCAAATTTGAAAAGGGCTAAGGTGCAATCTTCCAAATCTTATTTTATAAGAAGTGGAGATGATTGAAGTCAGCAAAGTGGGAAGAGAAAGTGAAGTTTTGTCTTTTTGAGTTAGTTCAGAGCTTTCTGTTTATTCTATTAACATTTTTTTATGGATGAAAGCAAGGTTGGTTCATCAAACACACCACGCTGAAAAAGGTGATACCACAAGATTACAAAAAAAATTGGAAACCCTCCCCCAATACCGTATACACCACATGATTTGGTTGGTTCATCTTTTTTTTTTCTATAATTCTGTAACTGGTTGGTTCTTTTTAATAGTGAAATTTAAATTATTGTTTATTTGGGCTATGATATATCCTTATCTTTTCCACAGTCGAAGGTTGCAAGTTGCCCAAATTATTAGGTGTGTTGTTCTGTGAATAGTGCTGATTATTGTTCTTTTTCCCTCACAAATATAGATTCCTACAGACAGTGGAAAGTCCTAGAAAAAATTCTGGGACCAAACCATTAAACTTTGTGTAGGGGTTCCATTAAGAGAAAGAGTTAAAAAAACAACAGACACATATGGCTCAACCTAACTCAAACAACATAGAGAGGATGGGATTAGTAAGACAAATACTAAAAAAATTGAAGTGGGGAATATAAGAAAGCAAAATTATATTTGTAAAACAAATTTTAAACAATGAAGTAGAAAGAGACGAGAAAGAGAGATGTGTGAAAGAATATAGATTGTAAAATGTATGGTGTGAATAATGAATTATACAATGGTAAAACTGATAGAAGTGTAAAATGAATACCAGGACTATTGATTTAAAAATAAAAATATTGTTAGAAATATATTTACTATTTCAAACAAAAACTGTTACTGATTAAAAATATTTAATAAATATAAAAAATATATAATAGTTTTCTAAAAACACCAGTTAACATAAATCCAAAAAGGGACATCAGAGAAAGCTCGTAAAGATGAAAACAGTTCAAAGTGGTACTGTTGTCCATGATTAATGCAAAAGAGAGTTACTGTTTCTGTCAACAGACACAGAAGGACTTCAAAAACATTCCAGAAAACTTACAAGTTCTGCAAAAGAAGAAGTTAAACATCTGGTATAATAAGAATTCAAGTCATAATTTTTAAACTTTAACCTCAGTATGATCAATGTAAGAAAATAAGAGGAGGAAGTTGAATCAGATCAAATGACAGAAAGTCAAGTTATTTCTTAATCTTGAAAGAACATCATAGTAAAGGAGAAGCAGACACTGAAACGTTTTTGGTCTGTCATGAGTTTGTGGAACACAGAACAAAGATACAAGGGAGAAAGACAAGGTAAGAGAAGAGGAAGAAGAAGAAGAATATGACCTGGGAGAAGCACAAAGGAGAATAAGCCTTTTGAAGAGGTCAGGTCTGGCTATGGAGGCTATGCAGCCAATCATGCCAGACATGGAATGACCAACAAAGGTGATAGCTTTGAGGTCCATCTGATCCATGAGAGTGACCAAGACATCAGCAAAAGCTTCCATGGAGGAATACTTGAAAGGGTCATAGAGGGTTGGATCCACAGCGCCAGAAAAGGGCCAATCAAACAGCACAACCTTGTAGTGTTCGGCAAGGAAAGGAGTGATCTTGTCCCAGACAGACTGGTCTGTTCCAAAACCATGAGCAAAGACTATGGTCTCAGTGCCTAATCCGAGGGTTCTGGCATTCAAGGCAGTAGAAAGCCACTGTTTTTCTAACATCTTTGGGTTGTTGTGAAGTTTGGGTTCCATAAGAAGGAAAATTGGGAGGGAGAAAAGTAGTGAAAGATGAGAATGTGTGGCTTCTGGTGCTCCCTTTTGGTGTGTCTGCCCATATTTATAGCCATAGGAGAAATGTTTTTCTCTTTCTTTTCTTTTTTATTGGTCAAAATAAAAACATGTACAACAACTGTAAGATGGTAGTTGTAAAGGTGCAATTCGCCATCATTTGATCTCATCTCATGCATCCTGAGATTTTTTATATGTTCGCAAACAAATTTTTACCTAATCTCTAAAAAAAAGATATTTGAAGTTTGGAAGTCTAGTATCGATTAAAATAAAATAATGATTACCCATATCGAAAAAAGTATATTAATTTAATACCTGTGAAAAAAAATTGTCAATTTAAAACTAATATATAAATGGTGTAAATTTTATTTCATAAATCAATTTTTTAAAATTAAGTTAAAATTAAAATTTATTTCATAGTATCAGAATCATAATTAAAATTTATTTTAAAAAATTTGTAATTCTCAAAAAATAGGATATAATTTTTTTAATTTAATGATACATATTAAATAATATTTTTGATTAATATTTAAGTTAAAATATTTCAAACATCTAAACAATTTAAATTTAAGAAGAATATTTAACACATTAAAAATATTTAATCCAAACATATATATTTATTCATGTATTAAGTAGAAAACCAAATTGAATTGAAAAGTCAAAAAGAAATAAAGTATAATTTTACATTAAAATTTATAGACTAAAATTATATTCAACTTTTTTATACTAAGAATAATTAAAAACATGTTATTTACTGAAATAATCTTATTCTCACGATTAATATGTTATAAATATTCATATCATTTGAAAAACAAAGAAAAGTTAAGAACGTAACTATTTTAAGTTATAGAAAATACTTAATATATATTCACACGTTCGAAAGAGAAGATCTAGAAAGTATGTAACTAAAAATTTGATAGTTTTACATTTTTTTTAAGTTTATTTTATTTTATTTAAGTATATTTCTATTTTATAATAGTCAAATTCTAAAATTTGGAGGTAGTAGTATCTCTTTACATTTAATAAATAAATTTTTTAATATTATTATTGCAAAAATAAAAAAAAAGTATACGGTTTTCACAAAGTTGACATAAAAAGAAGCAGTGAAACTTTTGTATAAGTGAATACATGATGCATATGTAAGATATTATATCTATTCTTCCAACAACTTATTAATTATTTATAAGAATCCTCTAAATTTATTTATTTTTATCTTCACAACGAAATAAAAAATATCATACTTTCTACGTCATTATTATATGCAACAATTATATAATTAGAATCCAAAACAACTTTTCTAAAAAGTCTCATTCCCACTATTGTATGACATCACTGTGTTAATGCAACTAAAAAATCACTTTCTTATATTTGTTGTCAGCCAGAGCACTATTCATTTAAAAATTAGTGCAATCAAAGCTCATTTATTTTTTTATTTTTTTTTCAACCGCAACACTTATTTACTTTATTAATGTATATGGGGTTTGTATTTAGTTAGATTTAAAATTAACTTTTTAATTTTGTATTTATTAATATATTCATAGATAAAAATATATTATCATTAATAAAAAAAATTAAAAGAAGAATACATTTAACTCTTTCACATTTAATTACAACAATGGAACAAGGTTGATGTACTTCTTTTTTTCATCTCTGTCAAACTGTGCTTTGGTCAAAAGTGTACATAAGTGCATTAAGTTGTTTCTTCATTAAAATTCGTTTTTTCCTTTTTTCTTTAATTAAAACTTTTTAAAAGCCACAGACAATTTATGACGAATTTGAGAAGATAGTTGGCGACATTTATTATTTTGAATTGAACAGTGTCTGATATTGCTGCCTAGGTCCACATTCTAGTAGGCTACCCACTCAAACAAAAGAAAAATCAAACTTTTCTTATTTCCACTCTTTTCAATTCTCTTCTCCAATGTTTTTGCAACTACAAAATTTTATACACTAAAAATGTAGGATAAAATATAATTCTCACTTTAAAAATTAGCATATATATATATATATATATATATATATATATATATATTTAAAGTTTCACATTAAAAATAAGGTTAAATATATTTTTATCTCTCAAGTTTCAGTTAATTTTGAAATTAGTCTTCTTCAAAACTTTATATTAATTTAGTTATTCAACTTTAGAAATGTGTGGATTTATTCATTTTAACCAAATTTTATTAAATTTATTTGACATTTTAAATGCATTTTACGATAATATTTGAGTTAACATTGAAGCAAAAATGTGTTAAACAGTTAAAACAATTCAGATACTATCATGAAATACGCTTGAAACGTCAGATAAATCTAACAAAATCAGGGTTAAAGAACTAAATTTACGCATTTTTAAAGATAAATGACTAAATTGATCAAATTTTTTTTAAAAAGAAACTAATTTCAAATTTCACTGAAACTTGAGAGACCAGAGAAATATTCAACCCTTAAAAATATGATTTTTTTTTTTCTTCAGGAGTTTATTAATAAGACGAGGCAGCATGTTAGGGTTTGCAAGGGTTCATAAGATAATAATGTTTTATAGAATAAATTATTGGTGTATTAAAGTAGTATTTTTGGAGTATGATTTGTTGTGAAGTGAAGTAAAATAAGATAAGTTTGTATGAGTTGAGAGAAAAGATTAATAATAATATAATAATAATATAATAGGATGTTATGTAGCAACCTTATCTTTGAAAACTTTGTAGATGTCGTATATCGAATTCGAATAAAATAATAATAATAAAAAGGCAATTAGAGAGAAAAGGGGCAATTTGTCGTGTTATGTTTATAGCGGCGTGACAGTTGGTGGAATGAGATAAAGAAAGTCCAATAAGAACCTTTTTCCGCCATTAAAACCTCCTTTTGCCATTAATTCTATGTCCCTACCCTACACTACAACACGCCACTTTCTTCTCTCTCTTTCATTCCACACTCACCACAAAAATCGCACATTCTTTTAATATTATACTCTTTTTTTCCTTTATTATAAACCATGCTCTTTAAATACACCACTCAAAACAAAAACATGTTACAAGATATTTTTAAAAACTGAAAACACAAGTTCCTTTCTCCACCTAAATAATAATGTTGCTTTAAATATGGTTTTTCTCTAAAAATATTTTTTTCATTTTCACTCCTTCCTGTTTTGGTTTTGGTCTTGAATGTTTTGTTTAAATTCTTCTAATTAATATAATATAACAGTTGTAAAATCCTTATGTTGTTTTGTTTAATATTATTTTATGAGAGTTCAAAAATTTATATATGTATATAGGAACGAAAATTTAAATAAAAATATTACTGCTATGTATTTCTTTAAGTGTCAACAAAACAATGACTTCAATCACCTTTTTTTCTTGGACCTACAAGATTATCTATCACAACAATATCTTCTACTTCTCCCCTCTCTTGCCACTTACTAATCAAATTTTCCTCTCAATTTTATATTTATTTATGTTCTTCTTTTATGTGTATGTAATTATTTTCTAATTTTTCTTTTTAAATAAAAGTGTTTTGAATTAAAATTATTTTTTTTATTATTTAAGTGATCATTTTTCTAAATTTTAACTATTTTTTCCAATTTAACCATCTTTTTAAATTTTAACTATTTTTTTTTCAATTTAACCATCTTTTTAAATTTAATAACTTTTTAATTAAATTTATTTTCTGCAAAATAAATAATTTATTTATAATAAAACTACAAAAAATATTTATATTTAACTTTATAATTGTAATAATAATAATAATAATAATAATAATAACAATAACAATAATTGTACATGTATCCATATTCGTTGGGTATCCGCTATGTGCATACCCGCATAATTTTTGTGTGTCTTTGCAAACTCTCTGCCGGTGTGGCACCTAGAACCTTCATCGGAAGATGTTAGGTTTATAAAGGAGGGGTTTCACTGGGGAGATCAAACACCAATGAGACCTAAGTCTAACCATATAAGGTATTGATACCACTCTCAACCCAAAACCTTAAGGCAATAGGTTTATGGGTCTTTATTCTTATATAGTGCTCTACTTTCCCATTTCTGGTCAATATGAAACTTAGACCCACACTTGAATTCTTAACAGAAGAGAACATCTCGACAAAAACAGTGTTGAAAACTAATAACTTAGAGGAGAGATCGAAGAATGAACCTAAATATTAACTTGAAACATCTCAATTTTTATAAAAGATTTTGTATCCATCTAAATACATCTAAGTCGATAAGATAAGAAGGTACTAATTTATAAAAAAAATGTGATATGTCTATTTTGACGGTGACTTTTCTCCAAGTTAATTCAATCAAAGAAAAACTGTTTAACTTTATTGATTGGCCTGTGCATAAGTAAATACATGTGACAGTATTAAAAGTTTTGTTTTGCCGGCTTTAAATTTGCTCCATTTGTTTGATTGCATAATCTTATCCATTCCGCCATGATTGAACCAATGGAAGCTCAGAATTTGAACTTATTAACTAAACTTGGGGTCCCTCTTTGCTTCTCATACATATATATTTTCCCTACAAATACTTAGATCCATGTGTTAATGTTTTCTTTTTAGGGTACCATTCTGTTTCCAACAAATAATTCTGAAATCAGAAGGAATAACATGCACTACATCGTTCAATAAAATTAACATAGGACTTAATTGTATGACAAAACGTTTTCTTTGTCTTGGATTAATAATTTTGACTTGGTTTGTGTGAATTTTTGTTTTTTTCAGTTTGAATTTGAACGAGGTTTTTGCTCTGTCGGTCAACGTTTTTTCTTCATTTGGTGTGATGTGTTCTTATAATAATATGTACCTAATGAACAACATGGTGTGTGTAAGTTTGTTTGACAAGATACATAATATGTGCATATTCCTAGCTAGTGTTGTATATTTGTACTTCTAATTTTGTTAATATATTGTGTTACTTACAATGGTTAGGTGATTTGAAATTTTTACTATTTATTATATATTTATATCTAGATTTAATTAGTCGGATGATATTCACTTTCGTTCAAATGTGTAATTTAGTATTTGTTTTTAAAAATGTGTCAATCTAGTCTTAAACAGGTCTCTTTCAAACAAAAATTATTAAAGTCATTAACTTAATTCATGACTTTTATCACTAAATTTTGATATAAATATCAATACTTAATTTTATAAATCGTTTTAAATATCAATACCGTGGTATTAATAATTTTTTGCTGAAAAGAACATAATTGAAGTATATTTTTAAAAGTTTGAATTCAATTGACACATTTTTAAAAGCAAATATCAAACTCACACATCTAAATGAAAATGGATATCATCCGACTAATTAAATCTTATATCTATGTTTATAATTATTATTGAGCTATAGGTCGTACCATAAACCACATCCAAATCAAACCAAATTTATGATAAAAAAATTAGTTTGGATTCGGCTATTTATTTGATATTAAAATAGTATAAAATAACATAAATTATAAAATTAATACAAATTATGCATCAAAGTACAAGATTATGAAACATTAAATTAAGTGTGAAAATTTTAAGTATATTAAAGTCTATATAGTTAAGTTATAGTATGTTGTTAGATCGATTTGGACAAATATTTATTGAATGTTTTTTTTTTATTAATTTATATTTTTTTTAATATTAACGAGAATGAAGATGTTTCTTTTAGAAAATTGCAAATTTTTTCTTTTACTTTTCTAATATGAAATTTGTAAATTTGGAGAATTTGATTTTGTTGCATGTTGTGTCGTAAGTTAAAATTTTTATTTTTTGGAAGTTGTTATAACATTTTATTTATTGATCTTGAGGTTTAAAAAAATGGATGTGACTTTATGCTTTATCTCAAACTATAAAGTGATTTCACTTAAGAAAGTATTATGACAAGTTGTATCTGCTAATTAGTTTAAAGTGAATATTGATACTGTAACTATAAGTTATTCTAATTTAGTTATATAAAATGATACTTTTAGAGCTCAAGGTGAATATTTTATAGTTCTTTATCTTTTTTTAAGAGACTTGACTTGTACTTATATTAAATTTATGAGAATCATTTATATTTTAAAATATAAGGGTAGATTTTCAGAGATTTTGATTATAGAATGATTATACTTTAATTGCTCATGATTTTTTTACTAACGATTGTTTTCTTAAAATTTTAGAAAAAAATTAACATTGGTATTTACATTTTTGAAAAGTATATTCAATTCAAAGTTTTTTATATTTTTTCGTGAAAAAATTACTGTGTTAATAAATTAATTAATTTAACTTTTATTATAAAAAATAATAAAAATGGTTTAATATTTTATATTCATGTATTTATTTAAATTTCTTTTCGTAATAAAAACAATTTGCTTACGTGTCTCGATATAATTTTTATGATGAATTTAATGTGATTTTTAATATAATGACAAATGATCAATAAATTTTAAAATATAATCATAATTATGTCAAAATTCATAATAGTAAAATATAAATAAATTAACTAATATTTTAAATACAATATTCGAATTAAATTAACTATACTTACATCTTTTCAATGGATTTTGAATCAACACTCCGAATGAAGTAGAATTTTCGGGGACTGATTCAAATTTAAGGAATTGTTGATTAATTGGAATCTGGGCACACCTTTAAGAAAAAGATTATTATCCAAAACTATATATTTCTATTTACAAGTTGACATGATAAAAGTGATTACAGGTGGCAAGCATTTTCTATTTGGTAAGAATCTGATTTCAGAAAGACATAAAAGAATCCATTTATAAGAATTCGCCGTCACTTTTGTCCTTTCTATCTCTCTGTATTCCATATTGTGTGGACAGGGCCATAACTCACCAATCTTTTTTTATCTTTTTTTTTTTCTTTATCAAATATTCATTACCGACAAGACAACATGCACATATTATCCTAACTTCTAGTTGAATGTTTCAACTTTCGCTCGCCACCATTTTCATTTATTTTCTTGTTGTAAACCAAACTCTGCAAATATGTATTACAAGATTGTTTCGGTAATATCTAAAAGCACTCAGTTTATGTTTATCCTCTCCTTGTTTTCGTCGCAGTTCCTTCCGTTCGATCTCGTCCTTTTCCTTTTTGTTTGGTTATTTAGACAATCAGATACCTATTAATGTGATAAAGTTTTGATGCTTAAGTCATTTCATTCGAATGAATGTAATTAATGTTGTAATAAATGCGAAGTAAAAGTCTTTTCTAACTTATTTGAGTTTTTATTTATAGTGTTTGACATGAGCTGTGATTGAGATTTTCTTAATCATGGTCCAACTGTGTTTTAAACTTGATTACTGACTTGTATTACCTTAATTTGCAGATTTGATTTTTTGATGTAGCCGTCCGACCGAAGGTCCATGCGTGCTGTTGAAGGTCACATGTTTATGCTATGGTGACAAAATTCCACTGTCACGAGTGAGCTATGACCGCTCGGTTTGTGAGCTCTCTAAAATTATTCTGAAAAAATTGTAACATCAACAATCTACAGGATTATCCGCCTGTAGCGAACTGCCTTATTCTTGGGCTGCTGACTGAAGGTCTCGCCAGGGATGTATAAAGATTAAATTGAAATATATTTGAGGATTAAACATGTATTAGAGATTAATTAAAATATTTAATCAAGTTCTATGAGCAGTTATTGCTCCTCAATCCGTGGCATGATTCATGTCCACGAACTTCGGGCATGATAATTGTGAAATAAAATTAAGTATTTGACCTAACACTATAGACAACAAAAACAATATTGTTGATTTGGTCTGAGATTTAATTTGAGATCCATCTTTGACCTATTATTTATAGTAAAGTTCTTTAATGGGGTCGAGCTTATAAAATTGGATGATGAATTAATTGGAGAACAATCTAAAAGTGAAAAATGGTTAAAATTATTATTATTTTGAAAGTGAAAAATGTTTTATAATTAAGTGTTGTGTGATGGGATTTAGAAGAATGATGCAAAATCATGCAATGTGAGAAATTGTGTTATAAATTTAAAAGTAATTAGTGAAAATTAATATAAAATGAAATTTATTTATTTTTAAATTGAAAAAGGTTATGATTGGAATAATAAAATAAAATTTATAATATTATAATTGTTATTAGTCCTTTTATGGAGTTGGCCGAATAGAAGAAGCGGAAAATTGGATTTAAGTTGTTTAGCAATAATGACGTGACACAATAGAAATTACAAATTAGAATTTAAAATATATGAAATAATTCATATAAGTTACTCTTACTAAAAATGTCCTCCCGATCATAAAAAAAATGGACTCTCAATGAGATCACTGTGAATATAAAATTTATATTAAATAAAAATAATTTTTTAATAAAACTCATGAATTATAGATTAGAGATCTTTGAGGTATTTCTTTCACTTAAATTCTAAAATAAAACCAAAAAGGATATGAAACAATATAACAATCACTTTCCTTCTGTCAAATATTGCTGCTGCCATTAAAATTTCTTCATCAATATCTTTGCTGTTTACTTTTTAATTACTTATAATATATATTTTTCTTCATAAAAAAAGGTTAGGAAGTTATAAAATTTATCTATGTTTACTTTTTAATTACTTATAATATATATTTTTCACATGAAGAAAACTTATCAATGAAAGTAATATTAATATAACTAAACAAGGCAAATCCAATTAACTGTGTATTATTAGTAAGCACTTAACTAATTGAGTTCTTTTCTTTTCTTTTCATCAGAAAAAATATAAAGAGTCATTATTTTGATTTGACATGACAAAAACAAACAAGTTTTAAAGAGGATATCTCTATCTTCTAATACAGAATGTAAAGATTTTTATTTTATATATATTTTTAAAATAGTATAATTTTAAGTAGTGTCTGTCATTACCATTTTCATTTATACTTTTTGTTTTACAAAAACCCATTTTAAAAAATATCAAGAAATTAAAAAAAAATTAATGCAGGTAATGATATTCTATATACTTCCTTCCCTTAAAAATGACCTGTGTTTTAGTCATATAAAACGTGCTAAAATGAAGATGTTGTACATTATCAATAAGGAACTTTTTAAAAAATTATATATTTATTCTTTTTGTTAATACCTATCATAACCTTAAATAAATAAACATACGAAGCTCTTTTGATATTTATAAATTGCTTTTTTCTGTCTATACTATAGGGTATTTTACACCAAATTACAACAAATAATTAATTCATATTATTTTACTGATCCTTCTGACCCTAAAGTGTAAAACATAGGCAAATATTTTGAAAATTATTCTATTTATACAATTTTTTAATAATGTATTTTAGAAAAAAAAATTAAGAATTAAAAGTAGAAAAAGGGGTTGAAGCCACCACCAGCACTGCGATGGTGATTTTAGTGTGAGAAAAAAAAAATCTGAAAATGGGTCCTTTTTTCATTAATTGGACGGTTCCTAATACTGCTACTTCAGATGTGACTCAACTCTTCGGTTTTAACTCTTTCATTCAAATATAATAATAATAATAATAATAATAATAAATAATAAATTTTCAATAAGATATATATTATAAAGTAAAATATTATTTTATCCTAGAAATAATTTTTCCTCTCAAGTTTTTGCAAAACTCTCTCATTAAAAGAACATAATAAAATTTTAAAATAATGTGAAAGGGGAATTTTTATAAGAAAGAAATTAAAATTTCATATCATAACTGTGGAGATCACCAAAAAATAGGCTTCCTTCAATGCAAACCACAGAATCAGATTCAGAGTCTTATGGGTAAGAGTCTGACCCATAAATGCGCATACTACCCTAAAATAAAGTCTAATTTATGGGAAACACCAAAACATTAATGATTTAAAAAGTTTATTTTGTTGGAATTTTTAAATTATATTAAATTTAGATGATAAATTTTGTTGGAAATTTTATTTTTTGTTTAATTGAAGTACATTTGATGCATAATGAATTAAAAATCTTCTATATATAGTGTTTCTGTGACGTCCCATTTTAATAGATTAATCTACCAAATAAAGCGTCATAAAATTTTGATAACGAGAGCCAATCGAATAAACATGAAACGTAAGAAGGGTAACTATTACAGTCATCCGGAGTCACTTAAAAGAAACTTAGGCATACCACATAGTCCTAAGCAAAAGGAAATTTAAAAAGGGGTGCAACAGTTTTGCAAAAAGGTTGCCACTAAGGCAACTAATA
>Ga0214545_1004492_pt1 | contig 26029 bp, 12 predicted proteins | sample CNSS4metaG_FD_160064 | JGI IMG/M metagenome (GOLD analysis project Ga0214545, IMG submission 160064) | Root nodule microbial communities from cowpea collected in UCLA plant growth center, Los Angeles, California, USA - CNSS4 | ecosystem: Host-associated > Plants > Roots > Nodule | place: USA... | reverse complement strand
CAGAACATGTTTGGTTGTTATATGAATATGAGATGGTGAAAATATATTTAACTGTATGATGAATATGTGTTGGCTTTAGCTTACCCGTTTCGTTGCATGGTTGTGTTGTATGTGGCTGTTCTTTCTTGCGATGATCATCGACTCGGTTGATGGGAGCAGATGGGCGAAGTTCTCGTGGTCAACAAGGGAATGGTGATTCCACCGCTTAGCCGTCTGGGCTGGATCTTACACTTCTCTTCTTGATGTTTTCCTTAGGGCTATGGCCCCTATATTCGTTGTCTTTGGATTGTAAACTCTTAGTTAACTGTTTGTTGGCATCGTGGTGTGCCTGGTTTTGTAGGGGTGATGTTGGGAACCCCAGGACTGCGTGATTTTAATATCTTATGTGTGACGTTTCCTTTAATTGTGTTTATAAATTAAATGGGACGTTACAGAACGAACGTCAAATCTTTGAATTTTAAAATCTTTCACCATCATGAATTTCTCTCATGCTATTTCTCTATATGTCACCTTCAATACCTCTTACACACCTCCCTCATTTTCTAAATGCAAAACGCTTCATCTTCCTCTCACCATCAACAAAACTCATCATTTAGTGTCTTAAAAACAATTAAAGAAAAATTCAAGAGTGACGCAACAACATAAAAGAGTAACGAACTACCTAGAATAAAAGAACGTCAAATCTTTAAATTTTGAAATCTTTCACGACCATGTATTTCTCTCATGCTCTTTCTCTATTTGTCACCTTCCATGTCTCTTACACGCCTCCCTCATTCTCCAAATGCAAAACGTTTCATCTTCCTCTCCCTCTCACCATCAACAAAACTCATCATTTAGTGTCTTGCAAAAAAGTTGAGAAAAATTCAACAGTGACGCAACAACATAAAAGAGTAACGAACTAGCTAGAATGAAAGAATGTCAAATCTTTGAATTTTGAAATCTTTCACGACCATGTATTTCTCTCACGCTCTTTCTCTATATGTCAACTTCCACGCCTTTTACACACCTCCCTCATTCTCCAAATGCTAAACACTTCATATTCCTCTCCCTCTCACCGTCAACAAAACTCATCATTTAGTGTCTTGCAAAAAAGTAGAGAAAAAATTCAACAGTGAGGCAACAACATAAAAGAGTAACGAACCAAATGATTTGTGTTGAGAATATTACTTAATATCTTTTTTATTTAAATTAGTTTTTAGAAAATATTTCAATTTTAGAGATATGTGTCAGTTTTAGAAATTTATTATTATTTTAGATTAGGAGTGAGATATTCTAAATATTTTATACTTGATATTTGTTATATTTTGTTTTATATATAGAGTATATCAATAAAATACAAAAACATGTTCCTCCGTATAACATATCACATATATCTCTCATATCTCTCATATTTCCAAAAGCCCAAAAAATCCCAATAATTTGGTATCGAAACTCAAAGTTCTTCCCGACCAGTTGTTCATTGGAGAGAGTCAGAATCTGAGGCTCGAAGGCATTGTCGGAGTTAACGAGATGATAGTAGTCACAAACAACCCAATAGTTAAAAGGTATGATTTTTATCATTTCTTGTTCTTTTAAAAGGTTTGATTTTTACGTAAAACACTTTAATGTTTTTGAAATCCTTATCTACTTTTTACTATCTCAAACCCTACTATTTAATTTCTTTAGACCATTGACTCTGATATTTTCTTGAAATTCCTTCTTTTAATCTTCATTTTTTGTGAAAGATTGGGGATTTCTTGCTAAAGAGGTGCTAGAGATTTCTTATGGAAATTATTTTTTCACTCCATTGGAAACCATATTGGTAAGTTCTGCACTTTTCCTGAAGCAATTGGTAATTCATCATTTTTTTTTCTTTTTTTTTTTTTTTGCATTTTTTATGCATTTTTTACCTTCTTTTTTGGTTTTAAATTTGAAATTGTAAATTTGAAAGCAAATATTTTTCCATGGTGTGAATTTTAGGCTTAAATGGAAGACTTCACAGTTTGAGTTGACCTAGAAAGGTGAGAGCTTGGGGTGTTGGATGAGGGAAAAGTCATTCCGTGAAAGAGTTTCTTAGGCTATTGGAGGGATGGTTCTACTAGCAGGTTTGGTGTTTATAAGGTCCGAATTAGGGATGACAAAATACTTATACCCACGGGTATCTATGAATAAAATTCATGACGGATAGTTGATACTTGTAGGTATTTTATTACTCGCAGGTAGCGAGTAATGTGTATTTTAATATCTGTTTATAAACGGGTCGGAACGGGTATCCTTAGTCCAAATGCACTCCTTTTATTTTTGAGTAGTTGTGTATTTTTGTATAGTCTCGTTACTAATAGAAGTGATTCTACTTGATTTTCTTTACTCCGTGCATGTAGCCAAATTACATATGTGGTTAATTAAAAAAAAATAAATAAATAAAAAATTTTCCCTTTAACATTGTACCAAATTTAAGTACAGTTGCATCTTACAGAGTCTTGGATTATTGTCATCTACTTTCTTTCTGTACATTCATTGAGGAAATATTTCTCTGTAATTATTGTTGGAATGATGTTTACCTTTTTATATTTATATATTGTGTTGAAGAACATAAAAGAATGATTTATAGATGAGTATTCATTGTATGTGATGTTGAGAACATAATTAACAGTGCTAATTTGTAGTTGAATTTATAATAAAATGAAATCTGATTGTACTTTGTTCTCTCGTTTTTATGTTCTTTCCTTCTTTTTGCAGTATTTTTCCGTAATGTTTTTCCCTTCCAAATAGTTTTTCGGTAATTGGATTTATGTTTGGTAATAGTGAAGTGATATTACCAACTGCTAAGTTTTATAAGTGAGATTTATAAAATATTACACGTCTAATAAAATTTAGCTAATAATAGTGTTAAAAATTCTTGCTTATTATTTTCAAAATTTCAAAATATTTCCTTCATATTTGGTGCCTTATGCTTGCATGCTTTATATATCTTTATTAAGAGGTATTGTGTGGTGTTTACATTTGTTTCTTGAATGTATGCAGACTCATTTAGATTCTTATGCTTTTTCCTTTGGGTTTTTTTTTACCTTATTTTGCCCTTTTTATCATTGTAAGTAGTTATAATGCAAGATCCTCAACCATCAGTTAGTGATGAAGCTTTGGAGATTTCCCATCAGGTTCTCTTACCATTTCTTGCATCTTTAACGTGCCAGTTCTTTTCTTTCCAATCTCTTTTTCGTTTGATTTTATTTCATTTTACAACTCTTTTTTATAAATTGTTTTTTTTTTGATTCCTCATATTGGCATTGGATTATCTCATGTTAGTTTCCCAGTCATGTCTTTTGATGGGTACGTCATCCAGTGACAGATGGACATGTCATGGAATTAATATATATTACTACTAATAAATATTATTTCTTGATTTAAAAAATACTAATGGATCTATTAATTGCTAATTAGATATGATTAGGCTTAAATTTTTCTAATTTCACTCTAGTTATTGCACTTTTGTTTGGTACATTTTGAAGAGGATCAAGTTTTAGCTTTTATTAATTGTTTGTTTTTTATTATATATTATAGATAATGGACCCAGATATAATGTGTCCAATGTGAAGAGCAACATAATGAAGAAGGCAAAGATAGAATTTTTGAAGAGGTAATATATCTTTTATAATTATTTGATGCTTCCAAGGATAAGTTTAACCCATACTTCAATCTAGCAAAGAAAGTGAGTAAACTTTCTTTCGGAGGGGATGCTAGCTTTTTATATGAACATTGTGAAATTATACAGTTCTTTCTGGTAGCATGCACATTAAGTTATGCATCATCTGTAAATTTTTACTGTGTAATTTCACCCATAAGTTGAAAACATTTAGAAATTGTTATGCAGAAAAAGAGACCAAGAAGAACAAGTAAGAGAGACTTTTATGGTATTTCTCAAATAGTTACGCAGAATGACATGATAAAACTTTATAGTGTGTTTGGATGAGGCAATTTAAGAAAGTAATCCATATATTTGGAGAATTTAAAATTCTTTCAAAGAACATGATATGTTTGGATGAAGAAATTAGGAGAAAATTCAAATTGAGGAATTTTAACAAAGTATTTCAAATAACTAAAAGAGAAAATTTTGAAATTCACTCAAAAAAGAAGGAAATTGAAATTCCTCAAGTTGTGGAATTGCTCATTGGTTAGGACAAAAAAGTCCACAGGTCCAAAAATTCGAGTCAGACAGAAGGTCGAGACGAGTCAGTTCGGGTTGAAGGTTGAGGTCGAGTCGACCCGACTCGAGTTGGGAAGGGTCAAGCTGAAGCTCGAGTCGGGTCGGCTAGGCCAAAAGTCAAGTCGAGTCGAGCCGTAGGTCGAGTCAAGCCAAGTCATGCCGAAGGTCTAGCTGGGTAGGGCCAGGTCAGACCGAAGATCGAAGTAGGCTGGGCCCGGTAGAGTCGAGTCAGGTTGGGCCGAGCCGAAGGTTGAACCGAGTCGAGCCGGGCCAAAGGTCAATCCCAAGTCAAGTCGAAGGTCGAGCCAGATTGGTTTAGGTCGAAGGTCGAGCCAAACCGATTCGGACCGAAGGTCGAGCCGGGCCGGTCGGACCAAAGATTGAGTCGGTTTAGCTGGACCAGCCCAGGCCTAAGATCAACTTGAATTAAAAATCAAGATGAGTCATACTGAATTCAAAGTCAAACTAAGTTAAGTTAGACTCAAAGGTAAATTTGAGTTCATTGTAGAAATAAAAATTAAATTGTTTTATTCAAACAAGAATATTAAAATTTAAAATATTTCAATTACTTCATCCAAACTAATTATTTAAGAAATGAAGATAATTTAATTACTAGATATTTTAATTTCTTAAAATTTTTGAAATCCCTCGTCAAAATAAAATGTAAATTCTGATTAAAGAATAATTTAACAATGTTAAAAGCACTAACGAAACTATGAAAAATTTGTTTGTTTAAGTTATTTGTGAGTTGGACATGAGATTTGAGTTTTTAGAGAAGTGCAGATTGATGAAGTGTTGCCACAGTTTGATGGTGAAGAAGATGATTGAAGTCATGAATATATAATAATGATGGTATTGGCTCAAAAAGACAAAAACAGAGAAGAAGGGTCATGTTTGGTGAAAAGGGTTTGAATGAAAATTCATCGGTAGGAGCAGCAAACATGGAAATGCTTCCAACAACCTTCTTACTTTTTATTTTCATCTATATTTTTTACAAGGCAACAACGTGAATGAAATTATCAAATTATTAAAAATATGAGCATAGTCTAACTTTCAAAGTCTTCAACTAATTTAATTTATAAAAATAAATTTTAGTCAACATCATATTTAATAATATGTTAAAATTTTATATAATGAATATATTACAATCATATGTTAAAAATAAAATTATAATAAATATATTTCAATTTTCTTATAAAAATTAAAAAAATATTCACTTAAGTAATGAATGAATATCAATATTTTAATTTATATAAAAAAAATAAGTGAATTTGTTCAAACAAAATATATAAAATGTTTCTATATAAGAGTATGTTAAACACATAAAGGACCATTATTTATAAAAAAAACAATTAGAAAAATATACTCTATTTAATCAGTAATTATGCGGTTTTAAAATTTAACAAATGTTCTTGAAAATGTTAAAATTGATTATGTTTAAACAAATTCCATGAAAATTTTGAAAACTAGATCTGGTCATTAAGTGTGACAAGTCTCTCATTTGAAAATTCCCCTAAAAGTGAGATTCAGAAATTTAAAATTAGTCATATTCCTCTCTCTCTCTCTCCATACCTAGGGTATTTTATCATCTCCCCACCCATTATTTAAGCTATTCCATAAACGGCTAAGTACATTCTTTTGTTTTTATATAATTAATTAAGTCTTCCTGCGTATTCACTATGATATTTTTTCATCCAAACACTTTTTACAACTAACCATAGCTTCGTTATTTCTCTGTTATCATCTGTAATCCTGGATATATGTGATAACTTTTATAATATGTCATCTGTAATATTTATTTTAAGTTTGTAAAAGTTATTTATTTTCATGTGTTCAAATTGAATATTTTATTAATTATTATAAAATATGTAAAACTATTATTTAATTTAGATCAAAATTATTTATTTTAATGGGCTCAATTATCAGATTTAATTTTAAATGATTTTATGAAATAACATAAATATATTATCTATATAAAAATAATATAATGTTTAATCAATTCTATAAAATAAAATATTTATAATATTTTTTATTTATATTTGACAAATTTATATTTTTCATAATATATATATATATATATATATATATATATATAAAACTCTCATGCACAAATTGTTATAGTTTTAATTTTACTAACTTTTTTATAAAATTATGTATGAAATGAAACATGTCAATAAAATAATACCAGTGAAATAGATATAAGTTTATTATTAAAAATTTATAATTATAAATTATTTAAATTTTTGAAGATAAAAAATAACTAATCATTTTAATTTTATTTTTTTAACTTAAAATTCATATTGTCAATGAAAAATTTAAAATTTAAGATATTCAAGTTTAAATTTGAAAGTTGAAATTACTAATACAAAAGTACTAATAAAATTTGGATTTATAATTCAAAATATAAACATTATAAAATGTAGCATTTTTAATCAATTTTTTTCAATGCTTCTAAACAACTTCTACTAATAATGATAAAATTTAAAATATGGCATAAAAAATAAACAAAGTCAAATATTACTCTACTATACCTAGACGGTCAAGATCGAGATGGCTAACTACCCAGTTGAAACCGCTTACGAGTAGTCCTATCATAAAAAGAATAGACGAATAGTTAACTGAACAAGACAACAATACACATAACAGTTAAGGCCACCTACTCCAAAGAGTAGCGTATAAGCCAACCCTATACTTAGGAAATTACAGCTGGGCTTTTAATGTCAGATCACTAGCATAGGACTTGAGCTTGACCTAGGCCCATTCAGAGCATGAACATCCCAACACAATAAAGAGGGGCCCAACCCATCAAAAGGGAATAACATAATTAATGACTCTATAAATGCATGTGGATCCCAACAATTAAATATACGTTTTCATTAATTCATTAATCTGGTATTTATTGACTTTTGAGAGTTTTTGTTGACTTAATCGTCAGAGTCCTTTCCGCATATAATCCCTTAAGGGTCCAAATTGCCAACTTTAGAAGAAGACACATATAAACCGAGGAGTAACCAGTCCGAGAAGTCAATGATTAAGATAAGATATGATATGTGTTCCTTGATATTCTGTTATTGTTTCCGCATAAACAATTACATTATTAATAAACTCAGAATAAACTAAATAATAAAATATTAAAATTAATATTACAATTAAAATTATACTTATATCAAAGTTAATGTTTTTTATTAAAAGTAAATAATGTTAAATTAATGTTTCTTATTTTAAATTATGTTTATTATTATTATTATTATTATTATTTAAGTATAATATTTATTTTTAACTTCTTGATCTACTTCTAATTCTAACGAAAACAATGATTTTAAAAATTAATTCTGTGCTGCACAGATTAAAATACTAGTGAGTGAAACAAGAGTTAGTACATATGCCATCCCAAAACTGTCAAATTATGATCCAAAGGAATCATCCAGACAAGCTTTAAAAATGTCGCGACCAAATAATTAAAAATTACATTTTAATACTTTTGTTTCGTCACAGTCATCAGGTTTTGCATGTGGAAGAGTCTGCATCTCGTGAGTTGTTATGCTAAAATAGCGCTGACAGCAGGGACATATATGCAGCTAATTCACCACATTCTTTTCTATTTTCAATTTCATCGTAACTCTTTTTCTCATATGCTCATTCCGACAATTATACTTTACTCTCATATATATGTTTTTTTTTATATTTTTTTAATGACTAGAACATCAAAAAAATCTTTATAAATAAATTTTCTTTATAAGTAATTTAAAATTTGATTACACGTCAACAATCAACAATAAGATCAGTTTACCTCAAAACAAAAAAAATAGCCAAATTCGATATAAACAATCATACTTTTACTACTATTTTTGTTTCCAACTTCAATTGTTGTTATCATATTTATCAGATTCTTACCATTCACATTATTATTATATGACTTTCGTACGTATCAACTATAGCTATGGATTTATATCATAAAAGTAACATTTCTTATTTTCTCACTTATTCTTTCAATGAATGTACTTTTGGTTATTGTATTGTTTCATTTAAATTCTTTTAAAATAGGGGCTCACACACTTACATATAACTAATAATTGTGTTTAATAAGATGTGTGGTTAAGGTGTTTTGTTTATTTTAATTTAAAAATATTACATTGAGTATCGTGTATATTTGGAGTTATTTTTCATTTTAGATTATAATTGAAAAAAAAACTATAATTTATGATTCCAAAATTAGCTTGACGATTCACTGATTCATTGTTTGAGTTTCATAAGAAACTTGGTTGAAATTGTAACATCCCATTTAAATAATAACATAATTAAATGAAATCTTACACCGGATAATATAAAGAGCCAAGTTGCGGAGTATAAAGTCACTCCTTACAGTTATCAAAGGTACTTAAAAGGAAATACTAAAGCTCACTACAATGCCTACAACCCAAAAGGAGTAAGAGATAGCCAGTATTCGAAATAAAGCCTTAGGAGCAATACAATACACGGGCCTTCGTCCTAAAGAAAAGCCCAAAGAGACATGAAGTCCAGCACGGGTAGACTGTGCAGCGGAACCATCCCTTCTCTATTGACCTCGAGTACCTCTCGCATCTGCTCCCATCAATAAATTGATGATCATCGCAACGGTAGAAGAACAACATACAAGGCAATCAAACAAGTAAAAGGGTAAGCTATAGCCAAAAAGATTTTATCATGCAATCAGATATACTTTCACAGTCCAATATACATACATCATCCAAGCATGTTATGACCTCCCAATCAATACACTAAGACTCAAATTGACTCATCCGGATACATATAATCTGGTCGGATTCAGCGGATGCTCGCACTTGTGGTGGATACCTCTGCTCACCCCGAGCTGCTCACCCCCGAGCTATGTGTTACAAGTGTTACAAGTGTTACAATGAATCAATTCCCTCACACACAAGGTTAGTCCTTAATGAATTTCAGGCCTCCTGCTACTCTCACCACAGGCGTCAGTCCGCTCTAAGTGAGACTAACTGACTCCTTAGAGTGTCAGAATGCAATCCTTACCTTGAATCCTTACCAAGTTATATAGATGGGGCACCACCATGGACACCCACTAACAGGGGCCATGGAATTACGTCCCGACCACTGAAGCACGACCCTGAAATCCCACCTAGAGATTTCAAGGAATTACGCACTGACCACAGACCAATCATGTTCAATCAATCAAGTAATGTTTACCATACACAATATCTCATGCCAACCTTTACAACCTATTCTCATTCATAACCAAATGTTGAATCCATACCAACTCATCCTTCTCAAACAGTGAATATGTATTTGTATTTCATATCAATACCATGTCTCCTTGATACCAACCATCTCATTTAAATCACATGCCAAGTTCATACCAAAACCATCATCCACAATCCATGAATCACATCACTCATGCATAATCATTTATCACATGCTTTTAATATAACAATTAGATTCAAGTCAGTAATAACCATTCAAAATCAGAGAAACAACCAAACTACAACGATCTTGCGATAAAAACTTCTCTCACTAGAGAGCTATGATTCAAGATCGGACCGGTCAAAGTCAAAATATATGTGTTAAGGATCCACTATTAAAATATCAGCTCGATCCAACGGTTAACGAAGTAGTAACTTTCATTTTACGAAAAGTGTGTAGTGTTGTCAACAACACAAATTCAGTGACCTTGCGATAAAAACTTCTCTCACTACAGAGCTCCGATTGAAGATCTGACCAGTCAAAGTTAAGAATTATGTGTTAAGGATCAACTGTTAAAGTTCAGCTCGATCCAACGGTTAACGTAGTAGAAATCTTCATTTTACGAAAAGTGTGCAGTGCAGAAAAAGAGTAGCGCCACATCAATCAAACATACTTGCACACCATACATTTTTATTCGACCAACAACCTCATTCAAGCATCACAACCATACAACAGATCAAAAATCAGCAAAATAACTTTTAAAACATAAACCCTAGCTTCCCTTACCTGGAAAGAGCTAGTCAAAACGACCCCGACTCTTAAGCGAATGAGCAAGACAGCTCCAAGAGCATATTTAAGAGCTGAAAATCTCAATACAGAGGAAGCACAAGATTATTACGAGGAACCCTAACGGCAAGCACGAAGATTAAACTAAAAGAGAAGAGTATACATCGGAAGTAACTTACGTGAGTGAAAGAAATGGGTTGAACTCAGTTGAACTTGGATGAACCTCAAACCCTAGCAGAGGAACGTTACTGTTCTAAGAGAAAATAGGCTATTTTTCTAAAAGTGAGAAGAATGAAAGTGTTTCAACTGGTTTAGGGGCTTTGGTTCCTTATGGGCCAGTCCTAGGCCCAACTTATTTGGGGCAGTCCTTTAAAATAAAGGTAGTAAAGTAAGTGGGCCTTACAAAAATAACTGGTTTTGCTATAAGTATATATTTTACATTTTGTGCTTCAGATTTTCTTTCGCACAAAAATAATTTTATTCTTCTGTGTAGGAATGTCAATGGGACGGATAATGATGAAGGATTATCTTGTTTTCTTTTAAAATTATTGAATATGGTGAAGAGTTGTTTAAAGAAAACTCAAGGAAATTTCCACTAAATGTGAAGGTTCCTTTCCAAGAGTTGAATAGAAGAAGAAGATGGATTGTAACTTGAAAACAAATTTACAAGAATAACAAAACCAAACGGAAAAGCAATGAAGATAAGAAGAACAAGTAAAAATGGAAGAAAAGAGAGTGATGATTATGGAAGTGGAGCACGTTACTCTTAGAGGGGGCAAAGCCAAACCAAGCTCTAGAGATGAGTGATGTGGTGCCGTCACTTGCATAAGCAAGATAAGGCAAAGAGTTCTTCCACTCATACAAGGAGGGCTAGCTCACGAAAACAATGGTTGAAACAAGAGTGTTTTTGATTCAAAATGTTCAACCCTTTTACACTTGGTAGAACTTCCCTAAAATATATAGTCTTAAGGGTCTTTAAGCAAAATACAAAAGTTGTAAAGGCTAACTAGAAAAGTAAGAGAAACCCTAATTCTAGAAGCATTTTCAAGCTTGGCACAAAAAGGCTTGGTGGTGTATCTCCCCATGTGGATTCTCGGCCATAAGTGGAGAAAGAGACAAAAGTAGCCTCCAAATCAAGCAAAGGACTCCTTTATGCTTTTTGCCTCCAAATCTACTTTTACTTTATGCTTTTTGCTTTTGTTTTACTCTCTCTTTTACATCATCCTTGCCCTCCAATCATCATGCGCCACCTATCATGCTTGTCTCTACAAAATTAACCTACAAAACAACTTAATCAATGTGTTAATGTTTTAATCATATTTTGTATTTTTTTAAAAATTTAAATTAGAGTATAGCGGATATGGGTATCCATAGGTATGGATACTTGTACTTGTCCCATTAACATCCGGGTATAAAAAATACACATACCCGTTACCTACAAGTATCCATTTACAATATTTATTTCCTACTTGTTGTGGGGGTTTATTTGCGGATATTCGCGGGTACGAATATTTTTGACATCTCTACTTCCAAGTTCTCTATATTCAGGTGAAATCTTTTGTAAAGTTTTTCTTTTTTTTATATTTTTAAACTAATTCTTTTCTTTTTAACTTCCAAATTTGATAACGTTCGTTGACGCAATTAAATTAGTATTACTTAATTTTAGTGACTTCTGTATTGCAAGTTAGTAGTGAAGTAGTGAACTTACTATATAGGATTAAGTTAACCCTAAATCGTATCTCAATAAATACAAAATTAATTTTCAGTATTTGATTCATATAAAAATCTAACCTAATGCAATTAAAACTATATGAATGATATGCAAAAATTTACTGAAAAATTTGTGAATAAATAAAACAACAGATTAATAAAAGACTTTAAAATAGCTATAGTAAAACATTGCTCTTCCAAATTAGGATTCATCATCAGTTTTTCTAAAAATTATTGTTATTGGTTTCTTGTCTAAGATTTCAAATTAATCATAATAACGTTTCAATTAATTTGTTGGCGTCCTAAATTTTAACTAAAGTAAGTTTCTCGATCAAAAACACAAAATTTTATAGATTAATCCTATTAAATTTAACCAAAGTAACTTCTTAACTAAATATTATTATGTCTAATAATATCTATTCTTTTAGATCTAATATATAGTATATGTCTAATAATGTCTATTCTTTTAGATCTAATATATAGTAAAACTTAATTAACCAAAGTAAATTTTTAATTAATTTTAATCAAAGTTTCCACCTTTAATCAAAGTACAATTATTAGTGAAAACTCATTCATCATATAAAAGTTTCTAAACTGAACCAAAGTAACTTTTCAATTAAAATTTAAAAATCCTTGGACTCATATGATTGTTACGTTATGTAGATTTAACATTGTGCTAACTTGTTACAATGTAAAAATCATTACTTTTACTAGATTAAGAACCAAAAGACATATATGAAAATAAATCACAATAAGAATCAAAAGAAAAAAAAACAAATTTATTCATCTAACCTTAATATTCAATTAAGAAATTAGAACTAATCCAAAAATGTTAGCCGTCCATGGATTGGATGATATACACGAGGAATGATGAATGAAAAAAAAAATAGAAAGAGTGGAAAGAATAAAATTAGAGATGTGATGGATGGCAGCTGCCAAAAAACCAAAGAATTGGTAATGAGTGTACTTCTGCTCCCTTAAATCTCTTTATATAGGTCTTGATTGGACTTTGACTTTATCTTTCCGATTAGAATATTTTATCTTTTGATATAATATATTTCAAATAATTAACATATTTTATCAATTTTAAAAATATATAAAAAATATTCTCAATTGATATTATTTGATTAATTACCTACAAATATCTAAATAATTATCAACAACTAAATCTCGTCCAAAATTTGTATTCAGTATCTATGATTTTGTGTTCCTAATTTGCATACAAATAAAACAAAATGAATAATTACATTTCAGCCATTTTTTGACCAAATTTTACTAGAATTTAACTGTTTGACTAGCTTACAAACTAAATCCCGCTGTTCTAGAAACGCGAAAACCAAAGAATATAAAAATTGATTGAAAAATATGTTTCAAATAAAAAAAAAATTGATACAACTTGTTCGTAAACTTGAATATAAATAGACAAGAGAATAAGAAAAAAATCACTGTATATTATTATCAAATATTAATAAATAATATTGATATTAATAAATATGTAGTTTTTCTTCCGGAAAAATATTATTAAAAAGCAGTGATAAGTGTGCACGATTTGTAAATTATTTGTCAAATTTTGTATTCATCCATTGTTTTTTTTAAAGAATCGGTGATATACGTATTTAGAGTATGTTTGGATTGAAAGTTAAATTTAAAAAAGTAAAAATGAGTAAATTTAAAAATAAGATAAGTGAATGTGAAATTGTTTGAATTAAAGGAAAAATAGTAAGAAATAAAAAAAATTATTAAACGAATGAATTAATTGATAAAATAATAAAATTTTTATTTTATTAATATTTAAGTTTTTTATTTATTATAAAAATAAGATAATAGTATATAAAACTTTCTTTGCAACTCCGAGCTATAGCGGAAGGTTTACTATGAAATAAATATATTATTATGTTTCTGTTGTTCCCTAGTTTTTTTGTAAAATTATCGCATATTTGTATATGTGAACAGGATTTTAATTGAAAAAAAAAAAGACGTTTAATAAGTTTGTTCAACTAATAAACCTTACTAATATTAATTAGAATAAGTTTTTAATGATTTTAGTATTATATTAATAACAATTATGATACTATATTAATAATTAAATTCATTATTAGAAGTACATATGTTTTATAAATATTAATAGCACTCCATTATTTATTTAAGTGGATTATCTCTTATGCCAATTTATAGGTATAGTTATGGCAATAATAGAGGTTGTTGCACATCACATCAAAAAGGACAAAATGAAAATAATGATTTTTCGATGAGTGTGCCAAATAACTTCATGATCTTCAGATCCTTAACACTTACTTTTTTTTTCTCGTACTTTTTGAGTTCTTGAACCTGGAAAATGTGTGTATCAACTCTAATCTTGAACTTGTTTTATAACTACGCGTTTTTAGTTAGGTTATGTGATTCCCTATCCCATTTTAGGCAAGAATCTACTATACTGTTAACAGAAAAAACATTAAACTATCTTAAACTTATAAAACACTTATAAGTAGATATTTTAAATTTTAATTTTATCTGATTTTTAAGTTTTATCTTTTATTTCAAAAGGAGCACCATAAACTTTACACTTGTCACATTAAAATTTGCGAATTTTATAAATAAACATAATTCTTTTGATTTCTTTCTAACTAATTCTTAGAACCTATCCTTTGTTTAGAAAAAAATAAGAGTATTTTCGGTCAAGCTAAAGTTAAAGTATTTTTTTTAATTGTTAAATATTCATTAATATTTTTATTTCGGGTGTAGAGACCAAACATCTATTGTCAATACTCAAATTACGTTTTAATCTTTTTTATTTGCGTTCTCTTCGATTAGCTCATCAAATCCTCCTTTCAATACAATCTTTCCTTTCCTCCGACCGGTCCTACGGGTGATCGGTATACCTGTCTAAAGTGTCTAAAAGGCTCTGATGTTTAAGTCAGTTAATACCTATCAATAGGTAATCGTAACTGCTGTAATAAATGCGAATTAAATATCCTCACCAACCTACCTTGGACCCCTATTTATAGTTTTCGGTATGGGCCTATGATTAGAGTTCCTTAATCATGGTCCAATTGCTTTTTAATCTTGATTACTGACTTGCATTACCTTAATTAATTTCTAACTTACTGATCCAGGTTTTGGTTTGGCTGACCGACCGAGGGTCGTACGGCCTGACGGGTGTCCTTATAGGTGAGGGTCTCCATGGAGATGGAGACAAAGTTCAAACAGAGGGAGTGTTTAGCTCGTCTAGTCGACGGGGTAGCTAATTTAGCGTGTTCAGAACTAAGACTCCGAAGGGATTGTCACCTCAGCGTCCAATGTGAGGTCCACCTATAGCGGGCGGCGACTACTTAACCTTAGTTCGCTTGGCCGATCTATTGATGGGCCATGTAGTACAATTTTCTTTTTATTTCAAACGTTTTCAGGCTAAAGAACTTATTCACTAATATTCATTAAAATATATATTCAGAAAAAATATAGCATGTTTTATAACTCTTATCATTTCATTGTTCTCTTACCAAAAAATAGAAATTGTTGCTCCTTTAAAATTATGTCCTTTACCAATAGGTCTCGGGTTGAATAGGTTTGGATAAACCTATAAAAACAAAACAAAACAAAAAATTAGGTTTGATTGTGCCAGATTTCTGTATACTTTATTACATTAATCCAATTTAATCAAGTTATATTAATTGAGTCAGATAGATTTCGAAAAAATTACTTAAATTTTAAATTCAAAACAACTTTATTATAGATGTTTTAGCATATTTAAAAAATAGATTATATCATTTAATATTTAAATGTTAAAAATAATTTTTTAATTAGGAAAATAGTGAAAAACATTGAATCAAACCCAATAAAAAGAATTCAACGCGATGTCTTTAATTAAATATGATATCAAATTACGTCACTTTGACCCAAAAGTGTTTATTAAAAAGGCCACATGACACACGTTGTTCTTAGATTTCCGTCCAAAAATCCACGTTTTCGCTTAAACACAAACGATTTTTTGGTACTTCAAAGCAAATAGATTTTTTGGTCCCTCAAAGCAAATACACGCTTGTACCTACCAAAGCAAACCCAAACACGCTTTTACTTAAAATGTATTATCATTTATTTTTGTCCAAACTTTTTTTTAGTTTTTTCAATTTGGTTCTTAAATCTTTTAAAAGTTGAATTTGATATTTTTATTTTTTAAAGTGTATTTCTAGCAATATTATTTATTGTACAATAAATTAATCAATTAATTTAATATCATACTAAATACAATTGGTTAAGAAAATATTAAAGAGTAAAATGATGTTATTTACACCTAAAAAAATAAATAAATTCAATTAACAATTTTATCCATATTTTTATTATAATGACAACTCATCAATGTATAAACGATATTCTATTACGTATACATAATGACAACTCGTTACTATACAAAAACATTGAAATATAACATAAGATATCAAATTAAATATTTAAAAAAAAAAGAATACCAACTTGAATTTTCCAAATATTCAAGAATTTTCCAAAAATTCAAAAATACAATCGAACCGACTAAAAAAAAATTAGGAAATCAAATTAATAATTATACCCTGTTAAAACTATTCTTCCAATGAAACCCAAACTGCACACTGAAACGCGCGTAGTTTGTAGGAATCACTCCTCTCATTGACCCTCTTCTCAACATTCTTCACGTTTCACTTCAACTTTTTATATTTTTTGCTCTTCTCAGAGAGTTCACAACTTGATTCCTATTTTGATTATTTGATATTTTCACAGTTCTCTCAGTCTCTGCGTCCACTCATTTTCTCCCTAGCCCCACACCACAACACCTCGTAGCTTTGTAATATTCATTGTTTTTTCCTCATCATCTCTGCTCTCTCATTTCCTTATATATACCCCACTTACAACTCATCAGTTTCATAGCACTCAAAAACTTATCTCACCATTGCAATCCACTCCCTCTCTCACCATATTTTAGCATCTTCAATCACCATTTTGATGGCATCTTCAACTTTGTCTTTGAGCACCATCTCCCGTTTCTCTTTGAAATCTTCAAGATCATCATCATTACTCACCACTTCATCCACCAGCACCCTCTTACCCTTTACTTCCTCACACTCATCTCTCTCAAAATCTCTAAAATTCAACACCTCTTCTCGCCACTCTCATCTCTCACTCCCTCGCAAGAGTTTCACTTGTAGAAGCCAGGCTCAACAAACATCTGACTCAGGTACATTACATACATCTGCCACCTGCCCCTACAACTTTTTCAATCTTCATATTCCATTCAAGATCTGTGCGATTTGCTTGATTCTGTGCTGACCCTTTTGTTTTTTTCGCTTGATCTTGCAGACAAAGTCCAAGAACTAAGAGTGTATGAGATCAACGAGAGAGATCGCGGAAGCCCTGCTTACCTCAGACTGAGCCAGAAAACTACCAATTCTCTTGGTGATCTAGTCCCCTTCAGCAACAAGGTATGTTACAGTTCGATCTTTGTTTAATGCTTCCAAAATTTGTGCATAGGTTTTTGGTATTGATTTAGAGTTTTTTGGATGATGCAGTTGTACTCCGGATGCTTACAAAAGAGGGTAGGGTTAACAGCTGGAATCTGTGTTTTGATCCAAAACAAAGCAGAGAAGAAAGGAGACATGTATGAAGCAATTTACAGCTTCTACTTTGGGGACTATGGTCACATTTCAGTGCAGGGTTCTTATTTGACCTATCAGGACTCATTTCTTGCTATCACTGGTGGAACTGGCATCTTTGAAGGGGTGCGGGGTCAAGTGAAGTGTCAACAACTTGTGTTCCCCTTCAAACTATTTTACACCTTCTACCTTAAGGGCATCAAAGACTTGCCTCAGGAGCTTCTTTCCGACTATGTTGAGCCCAGCCCTGTTGTTGAACCGAGCGACGCTGCCAAGGCCTGTGAACCACATGCTGTTATTTCTGGTTTCCAGGACTGAGCACCATTCAACACCCTCTGTTTCTTTCACTACCCTAACAATCTCAGTCTACACTAATTTCAAATTTCACTTTAGATTGGATTAACTCTTTTGTAATCCAAGGAATAAACATGGATTCAATTTTTTGTAATGTGTGGCTGGTGTTGTTGGAGTGTGAGAAGAAAGGACCACTACAAAAATCAACATTCTTTTGTTTTACTCTCTTCATTGTAGACTTTTAATTTCAAGACCCTTTCGCATCAAGTTTACCAATTTTTCACATAAATAGCACTATGAGCCATTTCCTTTTCTCCAAAAGCACAATATATTTTATTTATGCAAATACTAGTCTTCTAGTTGAATTCGGATTTTGATCAACCATATTTTACTTGATAAAAAAAAGTGGAAAATGGGATATCAAGAGATTAATGATATATATGTATGATTTGTATAATTAACCGTTTCGGTACAGGACGATCGAGTGTCTACAACTCCAAGATAATTTGTCCTGTGACGTTCTTTTCTCTTGTTCATTCGATTTCCAAGGTTTTCTATTCTTCTACAGTCGTTCGGATAGTACTTGCAGAAGGTACTCTAATGCTAAAGTCAATAGGTGACTGATCAGAAGGGTATTAAGTGTTGTAATGCATGTGTGTGCAACCATAACTTAGACCTTTATTTGTAGTTTGTGTTATAGACTTTTACCTTTTTGTTGGCCTAATCACGACCCTATCATACCTTAATCAGCATTAGTTGGTTGATCCGTGGTTAATCTCATCTTTATTCTACAACCGGTCGGTCAAAATGATCGACTCAAAGGGTGATCGGCCAAGGATGATTAGCCCGAGGGTGATTGACAAATGATGATTGGACCAAAGGGTGATGACCAAGGATGATCGATCTGAAGGTGATTGAGAAAGGATGATTGGCCCAAAGGGTGATCGATAAAGGATGATCAATTCGAGGATGATCAACAAAGGATGATTTGAAATCACTCCCTACTTACTCATGTTATTTCATTTCTTACATTTTTCACTTGTAATTTTTTACACTTGAAATTTTGTACACATGTAAAACCAAAATTTAATAGTTAGATGGAGTAATTTGATCTATAAATATAATAAAAATTATTTTAACATGTATGTATAAGTTGCAATTAAGTATAATTACTAATTTGGTCTCAAATTAGAGAGGACAAAATTGAATCATTTTAAAAAAGGTTTAATTATGCCTTTGGTCCCCATTTTGGAGTCAAAATCTCAAAATGGTACTCATATTTTTAAAGGTCTCAAATTCGTCCCCTTTTTTGTTAAAACGTCTCAAGTTTGCCCTATCTGTTAAGTCTGGCTAGACGACGTAAATATTATGCCATGTGTCATTTCTTTAGTCTCAATTTGGTCCCTGTATTCTATTTTTGTCTCAATTTAGTTCTTATTTTTGTAAAAATAATTCAATTTCGTCCTTCTCCAAATTAAAACAAAATTAATTTTATATAAATGTTATACAAATATTTTTATTAAATTTGATATTTTATTCAAATTGATATTTTTATTATATATTTTTAACATAGCTAAGTTTATTTAAATTTGTGTTTCACTCAACTTTACTTAAAATTGTTTTCAAATTTTAAATTTATATATTTTTTATTGTTACATGGACTAGTTAATTTATGAATTTTTTTCTATTAATATTATTTTCTATTAATAACTTTAAAACAATTTTAAATAAAGTTCAATGTAAAATATTAATTAAATGAACTTAATTTGGTTAAAAATATTTACTTGAAATATCAATTTTGATGGAAATATTTGTGTACATTTATATAGAAATTAAATTTGATTTCAATTTGCAGAGAGACAAAATTGCTAATTTTTACAAGAATTGAGACTAAATTGAAACAAAAATTAAAATAAAGGGACCAAATTGAGACTAAGGAAATGACAACTGGCATAATACTGACACATGTTACTGTCACTGCCACATCACTCTATCACTGCTACGTGGCACGATGACAACTTGACACGTGGCAATTTTTTTTTTATTTTTTAAAAAAATTTAAAAAAAATTCAAAAAAAAAATTCAAAACAAAATAAAAAAATTGAGGAACTGACACGTAACACTGCCTCTAACAGCGTCAACCTTGACTTAACAGAAAGGACAAACTTGAGACGTTTTAACAAAAAAGGGTACCATTTTCAGATTTTGACTCCAAAATGGGGACCAAAGGTATAATTAAACCTTTAAAAAATTGGAAGACTAAATTGAATCAAAATTGTAAATAGAAGGACTAAATTGAAAAAGCTTAACACGTGCATTTTTTTATAAATTAAAAAACTTAAAATTAATTTTTTTTATCAAGTTGACACGTGACACAACCATGACGTGACACGTGGCAATTTTTTTTAAATAATAAAAAATAATTTAAAATAATTTAAAAAAAATTTAAAAAAATTTAAAAAAATTGAAAATTCCACAAAAAGACACCTGGCATGTACAGAGACGATGTTAACGTCAACTTAACGGCAAAGACCAAATTGAATCTTTTTAAAGCATTAGAGGACCAAATTAAACCAAAAAATAATAAGGGGACCAAAATGAACCAAACCAACAAATTAGGGGACCAAAATGGTAATTAAGCCTTGAAAAAAATCAGAGAGGGGGCTGCACTTTGAAGTTTGGGCTCATTTGGTGAGAGGTGGCTTAGTGTAGGGTATGTTTTAAGGCAGTTTTGCTTTGGTGGCAAAGCGAGGACGACCTAGCAGCCTCCTAGGGAGGTTGCAGGTTTCTTGGACCATTCCTAGACTGGTTTTCGATAGAAACACACCATCTCAATGCAGCAAACCCGAAATCCCCCCTAAAATCACTCATTTTTAACTCCATTTTTGCTTTTGGAAGCTTGGATACCTCAAGCTTTGGTGAGAGGAAGGTTGGGGCATAATCATTTTTAACTCCATTTTCGCAATTGTAATCTGGATTTGAACTTCAATGAATGAAAATTTCAGTACTATCATTTGGCCTATGATTTCATAATGTTCATCATCATTTTCCACTATACCACAACCTTGGCTACCACCTTTTGAGCTTGAACTCCATCCTACCTTACCAATTCTAGGTTCTGGAACCAGGCTTATAAATTGGTGTGTCCGAAAGACCTCTATACATCATTGTTTCGGACTAAACAAGATGAATGGGTTGGATTCAAGACCAATGGTAGTAGCCAAGCTCATTTCACTCATATTTCTCCATTTCATTGCACTCTTGCTACAATTTCGAGTTTCTTTTCATTCCACCACTTCACACACATCAATTTTAAGTTTCTTTAATTGTTTGCATGCTTAATTTTAAGTTTCCATAATCAAATCACCAAAACCCCCATTCTACACCATTTTCACGTTCATACATACCTTAGTTACTATTCCATTGGAATTCTCACTCATTTATCGATCATTTCAAGTTATGTAAATTCATGCACACTCCTGGGATGATTCCCAAGCTATTCGAACCATAACACATCCATTTCCACCACCATTTCAATTCATATTTTTCTACATATTTTCACACCATGTTACTGTTCCATTTAAATTTAGTAGTGTTTTCGTGTTTTGGTTCAACCTATGGCTTCGTTTAGCTTTTCCTTATGCTCCACAAGCAATTAGCATCAACAATTTCATGATTCCATCCACAAATCACGCAGTTCGAATCGCTCTCCACCTCTCATTTTTCGTTTCTGCATAATTTTGTGGTTGCGTTATTTTGCTGATTGTTGATGTAAATTCAGTTGGGGGATTCATTCACTACATCATGACAAAGCTTTTTGCACTTTTAATTGCATTTCCATTGCACGAGTTGGTCGAATCGATCGAAATTACATTTCTGCTCAAATTTGGGAATTAGAATTCTTGAAATTGGGAACTTTGCATGTAGTTCACGAAATTGAGTGATTACAGTTTCTAAATGCAATTGAGATCAATTATAATCATTATGCATAATTACATTTTCAATTGCATCATCTAAAGATCTCAATTCGTGGTTACCATGAACTCTGCTCATGAACATGTTCTTGATTTTGGGCAAATTTCGAATTTGATGAATTTGGACCAATTTAACCATTGCATTAGCTTAGTTTTATCATTAAACATATTTTGAGCATTTAGGATTAGCTAATTCATCATTCCCTACCATTTTTGCATTGCATGTCATGCATTCATGCATAGTTTATAACATTTCTTGCATTTGATGATTTTTAGTTTTCTGTTTTTAAGTGTTGATTTTGAATAAATTTCCCCACCACAATTCAAGCACAAATATTGCATTTGACTTTAGCCATGTCCACGGATTGATTCCCAAGGTTCTCCCTATATTGCATTTTTAAAGGGAAATTGGTTTTGACTAAGTCTTTTAGGCGACAAGAAGGCTTTATCAAACACCTCCATACTCAATCTCAACACATTGTCGGGGGTCGGACATCCCCAGACTCAATCTCAACTCGTTTAACAATACGCATATACCACAAGAATTCAAAAAATACTAAAACTTGAAAACTAAATATTGTCATGCAAAAAGAATACATACAAAATAAATAAAATTTAAACCTCTAATAACTATAATATTAAAAACTAATTAAAAAGAAGTAAACTTACCTAGCAGTCCACACCCATGATGTTTCAGGGAGAAGAAGATGATGCACTCATCACCGCTTTGGATTGTTCTCGTGCAATTGGCAGCGACAAGGGAGGTGCGGTGGCAGCGACTACAATGCAAGGGCAACAACGATGTGGTGGTAGCGGCTACGACACAACAGCAATGACGCATTGACAATCTTCCCAATAGCGACGCGGTAACAGCAACATCGACACTGTGGCCGCAGTGTAGTGGCAGCACAACCTAACCGCAACGTCAACAAGCCTCGTAGTAAAACGCGGTGGCAACGATAACAAGGATGCGATGGCAGTGGCTGTAAGATCTGGGAAAAAATTAGAATAAAGAGAAGCACATAAAAATAGAATTGATGGCTTGATTAACATAGTTGAGTTATTTAAATTAATTATTTTATAGAAGTATTACATATTGAATAATTATTTAATGGATTTAAGATATTGTTTATTTATTTTTAATTATTAATATTATATTTAATGTGGATATATGGGTTTATAAACCTGGGGTGTGCAGCCTGGTGGCATGAGATATGCGTAAATGTGTGCAAAGGCATGCTTTCGAATTTTGTTTGCATTTTTTTGTTACTGCACCTACAACTTTATGATCAGTTTTATGTGTTTAAACATTCGTTGCTGCCACAGAAAAATAAAAACAGCTTTTGGTTTTATTTACAAGATTTTAATAGAAAGATTATGTTAGGGTTTACTAGTGGAGAGTGTAATATATAACGTAAGTTATTTAGGATTTCGGGTAGGGTTTATTAGTGGAGAGTGTAATATATAACCTAAGTTATTTAGGATTTAGGGTAGAAAGAGAGGAAATAAAGTGGCAAGCCAAGAACTTGGAAGTTGCAGCCTAAAAAAGAATGGGTAAACGAGGTAGGGGAAGCTTTACCTTATTTCTTCTCTTTATTTTGTGTTGATTGGTGCATGAGTGATTTTTTTTCCTTCATTCATGTTGAAACCTTAGGGGTTGATATTAGGTGTGGTTGTTTATGTTGCAGAAGTGCACTCACGTACTCATTTATCTATTCACTTTCTTTTAAGTTGGTGCATGAACCACTTTGTTTCTTGGTGGGCAGCGTTTTGGTTCCATTGTTTTAGCATGTCACGCATACGTACTTGCTTGGTAGAAAAACCCATAACATGCATAAAGTTAGTCTTTTACGTTGTAGTACAAGTCTCATAGGCTATTGATGATTCATTATTAAGGTTTCTGTGCTGTTTTATGATACATGAGTGTGGTGGGTTCTCTTTGAACCGTGTTGATGTGTTGCACCCATATGTTAAGGTTGTAGTGTATTTTTGTTGTTAACCGTGAACTAGGTCAGTGGGGTTTTCTTTGCTATCGGAGGATATGTTTTTCGGTGATATTGTCGTGACTTTCATGGTGCAACGAGGTTTCTCTTTCGTCTAATGTTGTCACGTGAAGGAATGTGTATGCTTTTCTCTTCTCATCTTGCTATGCGTGAAGTCTCTCTTCTTGCAGATGAAGAGGAAAAGATTAATGGTCTTTCTTAGAATTTTGGTGCATTCGTACCTTCCTTTTATATGGTATTCTGTTGTTGTAGCAGATTCTTTGGTTTAATAAATTCACACTGGTATAAACTTGTTGTACTGAAGTGGTGTAGCCCAATTATCACATTGCAACATTCTCTGTTTCATGGAATTGTAGCCATTACGGGTCACGTTGCAAGGTGATGAAGGATTATCTTGTTTTCTTTTAGAGTTATGAATATGGTGAAGTTGATTAAGAAAGCTTTTTAAAAATTCCCACTGGACATTAAGATAGCAAGCTATCTAGATGTGAAGGTTCATTTCTCAAGCTCATGAAAGGAAGAAGAGAGTTAGATTCAAGATTAAAACATACACGGCAATAACAACACTTAAGGAGCAAAATGAAAGAAGAAACAATAAAAATGGAAAGCATAGAAGATGAATAATGGAAGAAGCACGCCACTCATAGGGGGGATCTAAGCCAACCAAACCCTAGAGGAGTGATTGTGCATGATAAGTGCGTATTTTTACCCTCATTCAGTGTTTAATTCTGGGTATTTAATTGAATTTATGTACTTAAAGAGTGATTTAATTGATAATTATGATAATTAGGCTGTTTGAGCTTGTGTGATAAAAATGTGCTAAAAAGTGATTTTTACTTGCATAAATTATTTTTGGATATTTTAACATTTGTTGATGCAGTTGAAGTTAAGATTAAGCTCATTCAAGGTGGGAAAATAAATTGATTGAAGTTACAGAACACCTCTAAATAAGGATAAAATTAACAAGTTCTGGAAAAATCACTTATGCACCCCAGTTTTTACTTATACATTCCCCTCTTTCTAAATGGGTCTCACCAAAAACCTATTCTGCACCCCCTAATATGTCTATTTACACCCCTCCTACCACTTAAATCCCACTCACTCAGATCATGCCATGTGGCAATCCCCAACTTTTAAATAATTCCAATTAGAACATTCCACGTGACATTAATCCTTGCACATGCATGTGAACCGATCAGGGTGTGCAACGTCATCATCTTCAACCCTAGCAGCCTCCATCAGGTCCGCCGCCGGCAGCCACTACGCCGCATGTCGTCAAAGCGGTCACACCTTCCACTACGCCTAAAGTTCACCAGAAACCACGAACCAGCGTGCATCTGAATCGAAAAATGCGAAGACAAGCCACCACTACAGCACTGTTGGCCACCATGAACGAACCTTCACTAAAGCTGCGCCGTCAACGTCGAAATAGCACATGTACCAGTTCTGGCCAGGCTACATCTGCAACGCACTCACGCCAGCAGCCATGGAAACCACCTCTGGCGCCGCCGTTCATCCACGCACCTGCAGCAGCGAAGAAGAAAATGTCGCTTGAGAAGGAGGAGCGACCAGCCGTCATTGCACACCAGCGCAACCAAGGGAAGGAGGAAAGAGGAGTGAAACCCTAATTCTAGAGAGAGAAAATGAACTGCCACGTGTAAGCATCTGATAGGTCAGGCAATTGGTCAACAAGTCAACTGGTAAAAGCAGCTGTCAACTCTGGTCAAATTCTGGTCAATATTGTAAAAATGGTCAAACAAGAGGGGCAGAATTGGAAATTAGACAGAAATTAAGTTGCTAATTAATTAAATAAAGATAAAATATTTTAGCAACCGAAGAGATAAAGTCCAAGTCCGATTGAAGCCTATATAAAGAGGCCAAGGGAGAAGCAGAAGAGGACAAGTTCGGGACTTCGGAGTTTTGGAACCGTTAGGGGGGCCTAATTTCGTTTCCTTTCTCTCTCTCTCTCTCTCTCCATTCTTCTATTTTTATTTTGCAGTCATGGAGTTCTAAATTTCTTGGGTTGATTCCATTGTAATTTCTTAATTGGATTCTGAGGTTAAATCAATTAATTTCTTTGTTCTTTTTATGATTGTTGAGGTTTTAATTCATCTATGTCTTTCATATTTGAATCACGTAAAAAGTAATGATTTTAAATCTATATGCATGTTGGTCATATGAGTCCAAGGGTTTTTAAATTGAATTGAGACTTTACTTTGATTTTATTTAGAAACTTTCATATGATTAAATGAGTTTTTACCAATAATT
>Ga0214545_1004487_pt1 | contig 26050 bp, 18 predicted proteins | sample CNSS4metaG_FD_160064 | JGI IMG/M metagenome (GOLD analysis project Ga0214545, IMG submission 160064) | Root nodule microbial communities from cowpea collected in UCLA plant growth center, Los Angeles, California, USA - CNSS4 | ecosystem: Host-associated > Plants > Roots > Nodule | place: USA... | reverse complement strand
TTCATTAGTTTAAATTAATCACTAATTACACAATTATTTAGTATACACGAGTCTCTTGGGAAACGATATCCCGGTCTTACCGGTTACTACTTGCGCGACTTGGTACACTTGCCAAAGTCTTAACAGTGGTCTCACTCGCTCAGATAAGACTGGATGAGTTTGTGAAAAATACTTTCAATGGTTTTATTTGCTGAGCAAGAGACTCGTCAGACAAAAATTTTAAACAAGTTCTGATGAACTCAGGGTAATCATTGTCGTTGGATGAATTGAGATTTCGTAGCAGGAATTTATAAAAAAAATTTGAGTCAGAAGCAGCATGAAGCTTATTTTACAAAGCCCACAAATGAAAACATCATCACTATCACTTATCACACCTCCCAAAGAAGTCAGTCAGCAACAACAGCACAAACGGAAGAGGTATGGTATTTCAACAGTAGAAACGTTTAGAAGGAACCATTGGGAAACCCCATCACTACTCACTGCACTGATACAAATTAATACTATCTATTATCCAGTTCACGAAGAACCGAAAGGTAATATAGAAAGAACAGTACTATTGCATGTTTAACTGTAGCAGTGTATGATAATGTACAGTTTATATACTACCACAGATTAATTATCAATCAAGAATCTAATCCCAACAGAAGTACCACCCCAGCTTAAAGCTGGTTTCACTAACTTCCTTAGCTTTGTTCCTATAACCTAAAAGGTGCCTGCGGTGTTTAATTGCTTGCCAATATATGTTTCATATATTTCCACAACAAGACGAGGATTGGTGTCCACGAGCTCCGCATAATATTCATTTTGAGTGAGCAAATCCATGTTGTCCAGGATCACTGCCAAGGACGCACTTCGTAATTGTTTGCAATTGTATTGATATGCAAAGGCATAGTTTGCAATAGCCCTATTCCAATTCATTTTGGCGATCAAATACTTCTCACAATATGTCTTCAGATGCTTCACCTGATACTTTTCTCCCAAAACCAACAGGTTACAGGTCATTTGGTTATCAAGGGGCGCTTCAGCAGTGTACAAATAGTTAACAAAAGCACGGAGAGTATCATGTGATACGTCGGAAATCTTGATGGTGCCACTCCGCCTTTCTTCCATATCATTCTCAAGCATTGCATTGAAAACAGGAGAGCGACTAACCTAATAATTGTATCATAAAATATCATTAGCTTCATTAAGAAAAGCCAAAACACAAGAATAAACAGTATTAACATCAATTTAGAAAATCTAATCAAGGATGCCAAACTGCACCAGAAAGCAATATCCAAAGAAAATGTGGTGCGAGTCTCATCTAATGATTAAATAAAACAGTCAGGGAATAGAAGATTTTGTGTTAAATATTGTTAATCAATTTACATATCTAAATTGATTCCAATTCAATGTGGTGTGAACTACAAGTTTCTTGAATCCAGTCTACATACAACAGCTTCAGGGTCAATTCACCGACCACTGTCAAGGATTTCTTAAGGAAAATATGAAAAGCAAAAATAAGAAGAAAAAAATACAAGGTTTGGATTGGGAGTCTATTTATATGACATTTAATGCATTTCTTCCTGTTTAGTTAACAGAGTATAAGCACTAAAAGTTCAAATAAATGATTGAAATGAGTTACTGCATCAGTTTATTTAGAAGTTTCAGCCTTTCACGAGCCATATATACTCTTAGTTAATTTGATTAAACATTATTATAGCATATTATACCACTGTTTCGCTCACTGACATTACTGGTCTATGTGGTTTTGATTGAAAAACCATATCCTCAATCAAATGCTGGTATGGGATAGATAGAGAGGACAGACCAGAACCATGAAAATTTGGATACAACTACTTTGTTCCTATCCTGATTTTGAACAAGATAGATAAAACAATCTACTATGGCTAGCAGGATAAGGTATTTATTGCTCGAGTATCATCACCTTAAAAAACTTGAATGTTTGAACTGTTAAGAAGCAGAGGTTTTGACTTAAGACAATTTGTTACCTTTAGCAAAAGTCTTGTCCCACGTTTCCCATGTTATTGCACAACATAAAATTTCTGTCAAGCAACCATTATTCACACTCAAAACCTAAAACCTACAACTTAGTCCTGAGTTGTTGTATAACTTAGTTATTTGGTTCAGTCCACAAATTTTATAACAACCTCTTGTCAGGTTGGCTAACCGTTAGTTCTGTAGCTCATTTTTTCATAACAGGTTTTATTATGCCAAAAAGCAGATAGATTTTGGGTTGCTAAGCCTATATGTAGCTAATATTGCATGGCTTTCTCCGATTCCATAAATTCTTTCTAATTTTTGCTTGTAACAGAGTTGAGAAAGTTTGGACTCACTGAAAATGAGTTTGATATCATGGTTGCCGTGGATGTAGGCCAGAGCGCATTGCCCTTATCGAACCACGTAAAAATTAGGTATTGTTTTTTTCCTATCCCAACCGTTTCATGGTTTGTCCTTGCTTCGAATACTCTCAATTCTTTGGAGCAAGACTTGTGGTGGTTTATCTATTAATGGCTTGAAAGTATAAAATTTCAGCACAGAATCTGATCAATTAAAAATAATTAGACAAAACTAGACTACAGATGACTATCAGTGGTCTCAGTACACAGTAACCACTACGGAAACTAAATCGGAGAACAGTACATATACTATGTCGAAATTGATTATGAGTTATCAATACACAAACACAAAAGCGCGACAAAAAGAAAAAAAATTGACTGACCAGAACGTGCTTGTGAGCGGGAATGGGAGTGGCGTCGGAGTCATCAACGGGAACGAGGACGATATCGGTGGTGGAAGGATTGAGAATGGGAGAGGAGAGTGTGAGGAACGAGACCTTGGACTTGAGGTCATCGATCTCGAGGCGGAGCTCCTCTTTGGCCTCATTGGCCTCTTGGTAGCACTCCATGCAGGTTCCGGAGTCAATCATGTGGTATTCCTCCTCGCAGGAGAGGCACTGCGTAGTGAAGATGTCGCTGTTCCCCGTCTGCCCCGCCGCAGACGCCGTGCACCGCCGCGGAAACATTCTTCACTGAGATGCTGCGCTGAATTCACGCTCCTAACACACCCAATAGCCAATGCTACTTGAGAGAAACCTCCTTTTTAAACCGTCAATGCTCCATTCCATTATATAATGAAGATTAAGTTTTACGCGTTTTCTCTTCCAATTTTATCTTTTCACAATGGCTTCTTAAATTCAAATAATTAATTTAACAATTTTATTTTTTATTTAATTATCTTTTAAGAACTTAATTATCTTTTTTATTAAATTAAAACAACTATTTATAATAAAAAGTTAATTCTATTTTATTCTACATCACTGTTGAAAATTTTGTGCAAATATCCATTACCTTAATATTATATTTTCATTTGCTGTATATCATCAACAAATTTTGTTAATATTGAATAAATTTAAATTTTTTAATTTAATTCCAGTGTTAACTTTTCTGTTAATTTAATGATGTTACCGTTAATTACTTCATGTAATTATTACTTTTTCATATCACTTTGTTGAATAGTTTGATACATGTAATTTTATTATTTTAAAATTTTACAAACTATAATATTATAATTTATGATTTAATAATTTAAAAATCTTATGATTTTATAGAAAATCAATAATAAATATTATCAAATTTCTTTCATATATTATATATATATATATATATATATATATATATATATATTCCTTTTGTTTCATCTTCATCTAGTTAAAAAGTTACAAGTAGAAATTTCAATTTTATTTTTATTTTAATCAACTTATAAATTTTAAAAATTGAGTCAATTAGGTATTTTTGTTAATATCTTACAAAACAAACTTAAATACGATTTGTAAGGTAGAAAAAGATATAATTGAGTCTATCTTTGTAAAATTGAAACTTATTAAAATAAAAATAAAATGGGAGATTTACTTGTGATTCTTCCATCAAAATGAAAACAAAAACAAAAAGAGTGATCAAACTTAAATTAAATTTACATTTATTAGTTACATCAAATAATATATTTTTCATATAAATTAAAATTGGCATAATGTATACTTTTTAATTTAGATCTATGCATAAAAAGATTATTTTGTTGTGTACATACTTTCTTTCAAATTTTACTCTTTAAGTAATTTCATAATTGATTATTAATTTAAATATATTTAATTAATTATCTAAGGTAAAAAAAAAGACACACCAGTATGAAGAATTATCTTTTCACTAGTACAATATAAAAGTGATTAACTCAGGGCTCACATTTTAGTTTTCAATTTTAACATTTTTTTAATTTAAAATAATTAATTTATCAGTTTTATATTTTACTAACTTTAATCTAAAAAATCTAATGGTTTTGTTAAACTAAAATAACTATTTATAATAAAAAATTAAAATTAATTTTTATTATAAAAAATCATTTATATTCATTCTGAAATTATAATTTTTTTATTTTTTTATTATAAGAAAAAGATAATCACACATGTTTTTTTCTAGTTTTATTAATTATTTTATTTTAAATTTATTTTTACTTTTATCTATTTTTATTAATTATTATTTTTAAAAATAGGTGGAATATGGTTATCGTAAACATTTGTTCTTCTACCCTACACTTCTTTTGTTAGTAATTCAACATTTAACAATTAAAGAATAGATTCATTTAATCTATAATACAAATAATTTGATTATTATAATTTGCTTCAGTTCAATTGACTATTTTTTTTAAGTTTAGCATATTTTACAGTTTTACAAAAGCAAATTTTATATAAATACACGTTACCTTCATATTATATATATATATATATATATATATATATATATATATATATATAAAATAAAATAAATGTAACAACTTATAGGAAGCATAGATAACAATTTTTGACACATAACACTCCCTTATATTCATGACAAAAACATCTCATATTATTAATACCTTATTAATTACGTGCGTGAATAAATTCAGTTAATAATTAATAATTTAATCAATAAATAAAATGAAATAAGTAAATATACTTAATATTTTCACTCAAAAAGGAAATAATTAAATGATTAAATAATTTATAATGAAAAATTTAATTTAATTTTAGATAAAATAATAATAAAATTATAATTAACAGGTATGTATTTAGTAATACTTTCATTCAAATGAAACTGAATTAAGGCTTAAAATTAATTTATATATTACTAAGTATTAATTATAAAAAAATAATAATAATTTTAATTAATAATTACTATTTTAATAAGGAAATAAAATAAAAATCATAAATATAATTAAAATTTAATAAAAAAGGAAGTAATTAAATAATAAAATAAATTGTAATAATAATTTTAATTCAAATATTTTAATGAGCTTCAGTTATATTCATTTAATTTTTTATTTGATTTCTATTAGTATTATTATAGTTTTTTTTATTATTTGAATTGATATGAAAAAAAATAACAAATGTTTTTGAAACATGTTGATGTGTATTACTATATAATGTGGTATTAAATTTTCTAAATTTTAGTTATATTCATATGATTTTTTATTTGATTTCTTAAAGTTCATCCAAACATTATCAAATACAGTTGACTAATTTTGATAAAAATAAAATAAAATAAATTATATTATTATATATATATATATATATATATATATATATATATTATGTATATTTATTATTATATATCATATATTAATATTATTATTATAGTTAAAATTAATATTATTATATAATTAGTTATTATTTGGGATTAACATTTTATTTGAAAGTGAAAGGTTTTTGGTGAAAAGTTATAATTTGTTTTAAATGTTTTAAGCTTCAGTTGTATTTATTTGATATTTTATTTGATTTATATTGATATTATAGTTTTATTTTTAATATTTAAATTGATACGAAGGTAAAGGAATATTTTTTGAAACATATTCATATGTATTGTTTTATAGTTATGTAATTTGGTATTTGATATTAAATTTTTTGAGCTTCAGTTATATTCATTTGATTATTTATTTGATTTTGATTAATATTAGCAATTATTAATATTATAAAATATAAATTAATTAAGTATTTGTTTTTTTATTACTTAATCATATTATCTATAGTTATTTTATTTATTATTTTGTATTACTTTTCTACTAAATTCTAATTAAAATTAATATTATTATATAATTATACATTATTTGGAGTTAACTTTTTTATTGAAAAATAAAAGACTTTTTGATGAAATATTAGAGCTTATATATTTATTAAAATTTATTTCAATTAAAATTAGAATTATAATGTACTTCCAATATATTTAATTAATTAAATAATTAGTTGACTAATTATTTTTTAATTCTAAAAATTCAACAACAAAAATTAGTGATTTGTGAAACATTTTTCTAATCATTACTTCCTTTAACAGAAAGAACATACAATACAAATGAAACACAACAAAAGTTACTCTTGCTGTTAGACAAAAGTTAAGGAGACAAAAGTTAAGGAAAAATAATATAATATTGTGAAGTAAATATATATTTCAAATAATCATATATATATATATATAGTTTCTATATAATAAAAAGTTTTATATATATATATATATATATATATATATATCTAATTAAAAAATGATAAACAACATTACATCATTTGATTTAACTTACATCAATGTACATTAAGTTGTTATAACAATACATCATCAAAATATGCTAGTTGTGAAGAATTGTTTTCTCTTCATAGTATACAAGGTGTGGTCACCCAATCTTTGAGAATAAACAAGAACCAACAAAGCTCGGTGACAATATATTAAACCATTGTTGTCCAACTTACTTCAACTCATACAAAGATTTCTTTAATAAATACACTTGGAAGTCAGTAGACCTCAGCGTAAAGCCATATATAGATTTCTTCTTATAGTTTAGCATATAAGAAAGCATTATGCATTTCTAATTGTATAAAACCCAACTTTTAGAGGGGGCAAAAGCCAACACAACTCTTAGAGTGGTCATCTTTATTATGTGGGAGAGACATCAATGAAGTCAATACATTTGATTTGTGTAACACCAGTCTTACTTTATAACGTTTTATTGTCCCATCCTATTTGCGTTTGACTTTGTAGTCCTATTTGCAACCAATAAGGTTTCTGTCAAGTGGTTTCCAATCAGGCCCGTGCATTATTTTTTTCCAACACCTTATGTTCTTGATCCATGGCTATCCTTCAACATTTATGTTTGATGGTCTCAAAATATCTGACGAACTCAGGTATAATGGTAATATTCATAACAAAAGATTGATATGAAAGTGTCATACAATCATGCGGAAACACTTGAGATTGAGGATATATATTACCTTTGCTTGTAGAGTGATGTGACACAACAATGACAACAAAACGATCTGAGTGATAGTCTTACAAATATGAAGGATGATTTGTAATTCTCTTAGTTGAACACTATGGTACTAATATAAGATTATGTGGTGTTGATATTGTATTTACTATTTGGTTGTCGGAAAAAGGATTTTATGGTGTTTCAAGTTCTAACTCAATTTGTGGTAGAATGTAATCCAAAGGTTTTTTAGCAATAAAGGTTAATAAGAAATAAAAGGATTAGAACAAATGTTGATAGATGATTTTAGTTGATATGGAAAAATATTTTCATGGAAAATGACATTTGAAGATATTGACAACTCTTTAGTTTGATAATAAACAACCTTTTATACCACTTTTACTTCCCAAAAAAATATGCCTTGTGGCTTTAGGATCAAATTTAGTCTTAAGACTAAGGTCCGGTTCTTTTGAGTGGATGTATGTTCAAGAAGAATGGAGAGCAAGACATAGAGGATGAACACTTTATTCTTTTTGGGGTGATGCAAGGGAATGATAGGAGTGAAATAGAGGGATTGTTAAAAAATTCAATCTCACCACTATTGAAGGAATTATAGGGTGATGGATAAGAAATTACCACTTTATCCTCATTATATTTATTTTTTCCCTCTTCTACCTTCGTCATCTTCTTTCTTTGTTCACATGTTCATACAACGCTATTATTTTTTACTTATTAGGAAAACAAAATAAAAAAAATCTATGTTTAAATTAATTTTTGAATTTATTTTAATCATGTTTAATGTATCAAAAACTATTTGTATGTTTAATTTTTAATTTGTACATAAATTTATCTTTTAATCTTAAACTATTTTGTTAATAAATTATCCAATAAAATTTTGTTTTCAAATATTTTGTTAATTATTTAATGAAATAGTTAAAAAATGATTTTAATTTATTGTAGTCTTTAAATTTTTTTTTTTTTTTTACTTGTCATGTGAAAATATTTATTTTAAAATTTTTAGATAATTTAGTTTCTTGATATTTACCAATTTTAATTTTGTAAGAAATAAATATATGTAATTTTAGTTCTAATTTACTAAGGGTTAAATATGTTTTTGGTCCTTCAAGTTTGAGCGAAATTTGGGTTTAGTCCCTCATCAAAACTTTTGACCAATTTAGTCCTTCATCTTCTAAAATGCGTGAATTTAGTCCTTTTAACCAAATTTTGTTAAGTTTATCTGACATTTCAAGCGCATTTCATGATAGTATTTAAATTATTTATACTGTTTAACACATTTTTGCTTCAATGTTAACTTAAATACTATCATGAAATGCGCTCGAAACGTTAGATAAACTTAACAAAATTTGGTTAAAAGGACTAAATTCACGCATTCTAGAAGATGAAGGACTAAATTGGTCAAAAGTTTTGATGAGGGACTAATTCCAAATTTCGCTGAAACTTGAGGGACCAAAAACATATTTAACCCATTTATTAATAACATTAAAAAAAACTATTATTAATAAACATCTAAAAATTTAAAATTTAAGAATATATAATTTTATAAAATTTGAAGAAAAGAAAACAAATTTATTAAAAACGGTTATCAATATTATTAACAAAACAAACAGAATCAAATTAAAAAATTTGTTCATATCAAATAAACAAAAAAAATTTATACTTCAAAGACTACTATTAAAAACAAAAGAAAATATAAAACGTAAACAAATTATTTCCCATAAACATTAATTTGGTAAATGTGAAATTTAATTTTATACCGAATAAATTTTATTATTCATTTTTTTATAAATCTATTTTTTATTATTTCACACAATCAATAAAAATTAAATAAATTATTCTAAATCATTTATATAGCATTTTATATTATTTTTAACATTGAGGATATTTTAGTAATCTTATTTTTTTTGTCTATTAAAAGTTTTTTTTAATATGTAACATCACTCAATTCAATCACAAACTTTCATGAACTTTATTCTCTAATCTACTCTAAAATCACCTCTTAATCCTTTTAAAAGAACAACTTTAACTTCATCTTCTAATCCTTCTGATCTCTCCCTCTCCCTCTCCCTCTCTCTCCCTCTCCCTCTCCCTCTCTTTCTAATCATTCCTCTAAGAAAAACACACAACCTAACAAGTGTGGAGAAAAAACAAAGTGAATCAAAGAATTATGTTCAATCAGGCGAAGAAGGCATTTGTATAGGAGCTAATAAGAGCGTTAGTTATCCAAGACAAAATAATGATTTAATTAATGAGATAAACTGAATGTATAACCACATAAAATAAAAAATATTTTGGTAAGATCAATTTAAAATAATAAGACTCTACACCACTTGTTTAACGATCTATGAAATTTTGTTGAGAAGTTTCTAAATGACTTGTTTGATGAACTATTTCTTTTGTAACATAAAATTAGTCAAATTTGGACTCCTTAACATTATCAATTATAATGTTTTTAACCATGATTTTAAACTAGTTTTCCATTAATGCATAAAAGGCTTAAATTAAAGCTCTACTTTTTTACCTTATTTTTTAGAAAATAAATCCAAGTGCGTCTAAAGTAGTTATCACTATGACATGAAAATAAGAATGATCATCTATAAACATTATAGAAATTGGACCCCAAAATATTAGTGTAAAAGAAGAACTCGAGCAAAAACTCAACTTTCTCGATTTTGCAATATGACATACGTCACAAACATTATTTTTATTATAATGAATGAAAAAAAACATTTATTAATTGCTAGACCTCTATCAAAAGACTAATAACCCATTATAGTGCCATGAATTGGACAAACTAGAAGGAAGACTACAAGAAAAAAAAATTCTAAAATGATGTCGTAAAATTGAAGAGTTTATTACAGGTAATAAAGGATTGAGAAGAGTGAGTTGTATGTGTGAAAATGTATAGGTCGCTTTCCACTTTAGTTATGACAATAATCTTGCAAGCATTATAATCCTGTATTAAACAAATGTCATTAAAAAAAAGTCATTTTACATTGAAAGGTTTTAAGTTAATTTTGTAAACGATATCATACTGATTTTGAAGGTCGGTAGAAATAAAATAGTATATCAAAACGATGAAAGATTAATTGTGTCATAAATGGGGCTAAAACTAAGATTACCACATTTCTTGGAGGTGTATTTTATATTCCAACCATTACAATTCCCTTGATCTCTCGCGGAGACACATCATCACTAACCATAATAAGAGCTTTTGACACAAAAGCAACCACCATTCTTATTAAGTAATGAGTTCAAAAATTTGCTTCATATTAGGGAACTTATCTAAAAGCTTCATATTACATATGAAATATCACAGTTATAATTAAACAAATTGGGTTAGAAACACCCACCAAATTATAACATTTATTAGATAAATAAAAGGAGATTAAAGGTACGTGTCTAAACAAATACAATCAACTAAATAAATAGATAAAATGATATTAATGACACTTAACAAAAATAATTGTAATTAGTAAATAAATAAAAAAAATGAATTTGAAAACACTACACTAAACATATTTGATTATAAAATAAACAAACAAATAAATAAAATGCTATTAATAACATTTTACTAAATACAAATATTTATAAAATAAACAAATATACAATCAAAATATCAATGTTTCCTTTTATTACCTTAATATAGTTGTATACAAAAATTAGTCCACAAGTAATTTTCTTCTTAATTTTTTTAACATCTAGGGTTGATAATAAGAATATGGTCCCACGAGTTTGCCAAAAAATGTTCGCCGAGACATCGAATCCGCAGGCCTACTAAAGCTTGTATGCAACCCACATAAAAAATTTAAAATTTTGCACTTGTATATATGGATTACTTTTCTTCTAGACTTCTTGGATGAACGTTTCAAATTTTTATATGACTGAAAAAAAATAAGTATTATGTATTTTTTGATGTGCTAAATTTCGAAGAATGCATCGTGTATGTCAAAGTACGAATATGAATATGATAAAAATATTGAATTATTAATTTATCATCAAACTCTCCAAAAGTTATGCTTAATTTTGTGAACTTGTTAAAGTTTTCTAATTTGTTGAACATTTAAAATTTTATCATAAAAAAAGGCAGACTAGCACACAGACCTGCATTTATGTGACACAAACAAAACTTTTCAACCTGCATTAAAGTGCGGAATGAACCCGCTCATCCCATATTTTAGAGATCAATTGCGAACTAGACCTAAATGGTCCAACCAATCCAATTGCCACCCTTTACATCTATCTTTCTTTTCTTTCTCGTGTGTTCTACTTAAAATCCTATTTTCACATTATCAATTCATGATTTCTACGTGGGTAACTTTATTTTATTTATTTGAAATCTTTCTAACTATAAAGATTGGATTTTTCATTTTTTTTATTTCTTTGATTAAGTTTATATTTTTTTCTTTTAAATTGTTTTGAAACTTTTTAAAATTATGTTTATTAATTAAATAATTGTTCATACTATATTTTAACAAATAATAAAATATTTAAATTATTCAAAATAATGTAATTTAATATATTATATTTTTAAAATATTATAGGACTGTTACATATTTAATTAATTAAAAAAATACAGAAAATAACATTTAATTAATAAAAAGTTATAAAAAAAAAAATAACAGACAATATAATTACAAAATAACATGGGTTTGAACCCTGTTTCCGCCCATAATAATGAGAAAATGTTTATAAAAGATCCATAACAACAGTTATAGAAAAAAAAAATGAAGTAACACAAGACACGGGTTGAAGCAGTAACAAAGAGAGTCAGCGTGCAAAGGAAACTGGGACGACGCGTCCTTTTGGTTTCGAAATTATTCAGGTTCACATACATTTCTTCTTTTCTTTGGATTGACACACTCACATATGACAGAGTAGTTACTGCACTGCAACTCAGATTTCCACCACCGTAACCTCCTCCTCCAACTTGCAGTTTTTGTTTTCTTTTTTAACTGTCATCATATTTTGCCGGGTGTTTCGACTTCTAATAGTTGTTTTTGAGGGTTTGGAGGCATTTGGGTATCCCAATCCTTTACAAAATTTTGGATCTTTGAAGGTTGGCCGATGGGAACTGTAGAACCCTAATTTTTGTTCTTCTACAGCGATTTATTGTTGTTATTTGTATTTTCTTTTTCTTTTTGGGGACTGAGGATGGAAGCTATGCAGATAAGGCTGAATGTAATGATCGAGTCTAGTCTTTGAAAGATGAAGGGATGGATAATGAGGTGACTATTAAAGATGATAATTGTGTTGCTGAAGAGGGACAACATTTGAATAGTGAAGCCATGAATGATGAGGTTGCAATTGCTCATGCTAATGGTGTTGCTGGAGAGGTTAGGGTCCTGAAAAGTGAACCCTTTAGTAATGGGGTGGCAGTTGGAGATAAAGGTGGCTCTGGTGGAGTGGAATGTTTGCGAACTTATAAGAGACGTAAGAAGTCAAGTTCAAGAGGAAAAATTCAGGAACAATGGGTAGCAGGCATGGCAACTGCAAGTGGAATAGCTGATCAGGTTTTCTACCCTCTTTGTTCAGACTTGTCAATTTGCCTAAGGGATTTGCTTAATTTTTCTATGCTATTTGTTGCTTACATTTTTTCTTGATTCATTGAGTTGTTTCCTGCAAGTATTTTAATTTTGTGTTGACATGATTGGAAAGGGCGCACACGTGTCAAACCCTAAAAATTTGTTCACTAGTTTGTAAGATACATTGAGTGCTTTCAACAAGTCATTGTAGCTAGTTGTTTTTTGGGTGTGCATTAGTAATTAGTGATGGTTGTTTTAGTCGTCAATGCTAAAAAAATGAAGAGTTTTCTTATTCTTTAGGCTGTATGCTAATGAATCAGGTTTTAGGATTTTGGTTACTCGTAGAGACTTATAAATCACGTAATATTTATAAAGCTGTGCGATTGATACAAGACAGAAAAATATCATCTGAAAAAGGCTAATGTTTAATTTGAAGTCAATGCAACTTATGTACATATTTGTTCATTGATGTTCTTATTTTTTAGATGATTTGTAGAGTTACTTGTCGTCCCATTTAGATATCTTTCAGTATATTATGTATGCTTATAAAGACTTGGTATTTCAGTAGATGAGATGTAATACATTGATTGACATATTGGTTGCTTTAGGTTACTGTGAATTCAATTTAAATCTTTAAATTGAATGACACAGAAAAATATAATTATGGCAACTTGCACTCACAAAACTCTGGTTCATCAATTTTATGTTAATTTTTTATATTACTATTCTCTGTTTTCTGTTTTCCTAGAATAGATTATCATGTACCTATGCTATTTTGGCTTAAATTATTATGCTGATAAATGGAGTTAAGTGCAACTTAAGATAAGTATATGTTTGCCCACATATAAAGGATATATAATAACATTTTGATTATGGACCATCCATGAACTTTGATGACAAGAGAACTAATTTAATAACTTTGCAATTGCTGTATGACACAATCCTCCTGTATCTACATATTTATTCTGGTTATACTAAAAATGGCGTTGGCCTAGTTGCAATCTATGTGCTATATATTTAAAATGTTAGGGATGTGATTTACTTTGTCAAATTCATAGTGGATTTATGTTGAACTTTGGTTGTACAAGGGGCTACATTCTTGGCTTGTATAACGAATGGTGCAACTTTCAATGATCTTATTGATAATCAGATCACATCCAGGTTAACTATAAAATGATACCATATTGGTGTGCATGATGTTTTTAATTTGAGGGTTGAGATGCTAAATGTAGGATAGGTAACACTATAATTTTTTTTTTCTTTGTAGTTTAGTATAATACAGCATGGGATGACTCACCCTACCAGATAAATGTCCTGAACAATAAATACTGTTTCTTATCTTCAACACTGTATTTTGATTGTTATTATTATTTTATTGCAGAATGTGAAGAAACCATGTGATCTAGCTTTAGGCAATACTTCAGATGATTGTTCCCAAGGACAGTGGAGAAATATTGTACTAAAGCATTTATATCAGTCATTAGGTGATGGCAGTGGCGGCGTGGAGGGTTGCATAAGGGAAGCACTTAATCCTAAACAAAATCATGCCACTACTGTTATGGTGGGTTCTTAAGTTGGAACAATATATATCCTGCTTACTCAACTTACCCAAAAGTAATTTTTTTGCCACTTTATTTATGTCTCTTCTTATTTTGTCTGCAGGAAACCTTTATAATTGAAAAAGATGGTAAAAGAGGCTCTTCGCAATCTGAGCTGCTTTCTCATAGAACAGGGAAGGAAGCTAATCGACATGCAGATGTCATGTGTAATGGATGTTCCAGTGAATTACCTGACCATGGTGTGACTGAGATGTGTCAACGTGTTCTATGTAATATCTTAACCACAGAAAAATTCCGCTCACTGTGTAAGGCTTTGCTTGAAAATTTCCAGGGAATGAAGCCTGAAAGTGTATTTGACTTTACCATCATGAATTCAAGGATGAAGGAACAAGCTTATGAACAATCACCAGCACTCTTCTTGTCAGATATTCAACAGGTAAATTATGCAGTCTCTTCAATTGAACAATTTCTTTACTCATGTATATGGTGATTGGTACAAAATTTAAAAATTGTTGGTCACCAAATATCTGGTTTACCTAGACCCATGACGTTGAGGTCTAAGTCTTGTAGCTAATGTTTGCACAATATTGTTATCAATATAATATTGCTCTTATTTCTAGTTATTTTAATTAATGGAACTTGGATCACGAAGATTTTAGCCATCAAATAATGTTTGAGTTTGATCAGCTCTTAACTCTTCAGTGAACTGATGGTTTCTTTGGACTGTAAACTTGGTTTCAGTTTGTTAGGACAAGACCTCCTATTAAGAAGGTCTATTAAAGAAGAAACAAGGGAAAAGGAAAATACAACTTATTGTTTTAATTAAAACAGCTGTAAACTATGTTAGTAGTTATGATGTTGAGAAGCTTGTATTTATAGGTGTGTTTTGGGGTTTTTGGGTGAGGAATTGGAAAATTAGTTAATAGTGAGAGGATCCTGGACCCTCGAAGTGCCAATGGTTTTCTGTAAATATTTCTGAAACTTCTATACGAAATTCTCAGATTCTTCGTTTGAGTTTTCTTGTTTCTGAGTTTCTGATACAGTTTCTATAAACTGGTATCAGAGCTCTTTCTGGGCTCTGTGGATTATTACACATGGTGACTACAAGAATGATAGAATCACAAGGGGAAGCATTGGAGAAGTCTTTAGCAAATGGGCTTCAGTTACCATAGGGTTTTGAAGCAAGATTAGATGCAAGATCAACCCAAATGGCAGCAAATTTGGAATCCTGACTTGTGCAGTAGAATTCACGCGTGGCATGGTTGGAAAATATTGTGGAAAGATTTGTGAAAAGACGTGGGAAAGGTGCTAGTGCAGCAAATTCTATGAATCAGAGAGTCTCTGATGAAGCTACACAAGAAGAATTAGCGAGTGCAACATTCTTGGGAAACAAGAATTGTGAAAAGCGAAGGTAGTTGGACATTCCTGTATTTGAAGGAGAAGATATTATGGGATTGATAGGAAAAGTTGAGCACTATTTCTGCTTGAGAGGGGTACAAGAAGAGGAGAGAATGGAAGCGTTTATGGTGGCGATGGAAGACAATGCACTATCTTGGTTTTAATGGTGGGAAGCGTGCAACCCAAATCAGTCTTGGTTTGGTTTGAAGAATGCTCTTATTCAAAGATTCCAACCGGTTTTGATGGGAGACCCTTTCAAATCGTTGTTGGCCCTGAAGCAGGAGAACTCATTGATCAAATTCATCACTCAGTTTGAAAGATTCGCTGGATTCATTAAAGGGTTGGTTGAGCAGTATTTGATGAGGATTTTTACCAATGGGTTATGGGAAGAGATTAGAGAAGAATTAAGGCTGTACAAAACTAACAATCTCTTGGAAATGATGAACAAAGCCCATGCTATTGAAGGGAATAATACAGTTGTAGCAAAGGTAGTAGGGGATTATAGAGACACAGGAGGGGGTATAGGAGTTTTCTTAATCAAAGAGGAACAAAGGAATGAATAGCAGCACGTCCAAGATCAATGGCAGCAGCTAATTCAGCACCACTCAATTTATTGGCAGAGGCAAATTCTTTTTCTCAATCTGGTACTAGCAAGGGCAGTAATGAGGTAAAGGCTAACAATGATGGCCACAACACAGGCAACTTTAAAGGTTGACATAGTCAAAGCTTCAAGCAAAAATAAAAAAAAAAGAATGTTTTCGCTGTCATGAAAAATATAGCGTGAATCATGTTTGCAAGATCAAACAACTCAATATCCTGATGTTAATAAAAGGGCATGAGGAAGATGAGCACGAAAATGAAGGAAATTTCTGCAATTGTGGAATCTTGATGAGCCAGGTATTGTTAGGACACGACTTCCTATTATGAAGGTCTAATAAAGAAGAAACAAGAGAAAAGGAAAATACAGCTGATTGTTTTAATTATAATTTAAAACAAATGTAAAATATGTTAGTAGTTATGCAGTTGAGAAGTTTGTATATATAGGTGTGTTTTGGGGTTCTGGGGGGATGATTTGGAAAATTATTGAATAGTGGGAGGATCCTGGACCCTCGAAGTGCCAGTGGTGTTTCTGTAAAGATTTCTAAAACTTCTATACGAAATTCCCAGATTCTTTATTCGAGTTCTCTTTCTTGTTTCTGAGTTTCTATCTAGTTTCTATAAAAGTTAAACTTGGAAGAAGGGCAAAATAATTTCATATTTTACCAAATAATTTATTTGTAAAACTTTGTTGTGTCAGGTTGTTGGGTTTAGGGTTTGAAAAACTGATTATTTATGATATATCTATATCTATATCTATATCTATATCTATATATAGGCAGAGGATTGTGTGCAACTGTGCTAGTACGCATGCATAGTTGACAAAATGATGTTATTTTTTATGGTTTGTACTTGTATTTGTACACGGTAGTGCTTTCAAGTATTTACTCGAGTTTCTTGATTCATGTACCTTTTTCCTTTTTGACTAATAGGTGTGATTTGGGAAAAAGTCTAGTAGTTCTTAATCTCAATTATAAGAATCTTAGGATTCATGATTAGAATCTTTTGAGTCAGCTACATATCAATTTGTAGGAAGAATCTTAAATGATTTTGTATGTCATGATATACATGAATAAATTTGTGCAAGTTTGTATCATCAAATATGAATTACATGATTCAATAATTCCTTATTATATGGTTTTTTCTTTCATCAACAATCTTATATTGTACATGACAAGGAATTGGATGAGCAGTTTTTGAATTTATCTTTTTTGATACTTCCATATTCCCACTACTTTATTTGTCATCCACTTTTTCAACGTATGCACTTTATTTGGTTATTACATTGCTCCGTGTCCATTTAACTGAAATAGATGAGGCTTCACAAACTATGCTGTTTGGTGTATTAAATTCTATAACCATTGCACAAACTAACCATTGTACTTTCTGGTTGTTGTTTTTTGTATTAATTATACATTTAGGTTTGGGAAAAGCTTCAAGACACTGGTAACGAGATTGTTGCTCTTGCCAAGAGCCTATCCAGCATGTCAACAACTTCCTACTCAGAGCTGGTAAAAAAATTTCTTTCAAAGCTCTTAAGTTTCATGATCTGTTTTGATTATGGATTTTATTTTCTTCTTCCTGTGTATGTTGCTACTATCTGCTTTCCTTTTATTCAAACCCTAGTTTTTCTTTACCTCTAGGTAGGAGTTTCAGCACCGAGCACATTTCGAGAGAAGCAGCCGGTAAGAGTTTTATAACTTTGATCTTATGTTTCTTTAGATCATCATTAAGTTGTCAGATTTTCTGTCTTATCTTCAAAATTTGTTTTATGTTATGATATAGTTTGATACACATTGTTTGTGTTGTGATAAGTACAAATTGTTGGATAGATGATATTTTGAGAAAATATTAAATAATACTGTAAATGCAATCCATCTTACATTTTGATGGCTGGCAATCAGATAGGTAGGTATATGATTGTATAAAATTGTAAGGATTATCAAAGAAAAGTTTAAGAAAGTTTGCACATGGCATGGTGGAGACAAAATCGTATCTTTCCTTTTTTTGCTTTGTTTCACTGTAGCTGTAACTCTTGGAGTGGGCAATTTCTGTTTCTGTTCATCAGCTTTTGTTTGTCTGTTTTGCTGGCCATAGACCCGAAATTTCTTGGTTATGTGCATGTTTATCTTTTGGAAAATGTTATGTATGAAGCATGAAGGCATAGTTATATCCCCATATGTGAACATACAATAATTATGTTGAAAATGTTTTAGTTAGATCACTATATTTTCTGAAATGGTCTGATAGCCAGCCACGCCTTGAGAGCAGCGGGGCCAAAAGAAAAACATTGTCGCAGGCCCATTTAGCTGAAAGCTTATATTGAGTAGAATCTGGGTTGCAGAGGAGTGGGTAGTATCAATAGGACCGTTATATCTTCTGGTATCAAGAAGTCATCCTAACACGAGTACATGCGGAATAAAAAACCTCAGTATGTATTAAGATCAATCAACGAGTGTTTGAGTTTGTTTACACAACATAAGAAAAATGGGTAGAATTACTGAAAATAAAATCTCCATCGTTTACTAGAAATAGAAAATTCAGTGTATATGACATTTGAGCCAGGTACTGAAGCAGCATCAAAGAACCTGATGCAATTGTTCAGAGAAGAATCAGAATGTGGAACTCAGAGGGAATATAGAGATGCAGAACAGAGAAATTTCAGAGAAAGCATACCATATGCATAGCCTCCCCCTAGAACACGTTGTTCCTTAGAAATACATTCTCTTTCTTACATCTCATGCTTTTCCTGTGCCTCTTTTCGTAGGATCATGTGTCATGTTCTCGAGTAACTGATTTTCCCTTAACGTCCAGCTCATCATTTATGATACTCTCATTGTTTTTGCACGTTACACATCCCTATTGGATTGGAAACGAATGAAATTACCCTAATTTATTCTGTTTATTTTCTTTCTGCTTTAGTGGAACCTAGTTGTGGGTCCTTGGTTCCTTCTTTCATTTTTATAACAGGCTAAAATAGGGTAATTTCATTCACGTCCAATACAATACAGGATAGAAGACCTAACAATTCTATTGATACTACCCTACACCTGTACAGTCCATATTCTATTCAATATAAGCTTTGAACCAATTGGGCCTGCTGCACGCCCTAAAGGCCTGCCTGGCTGTCATGGTCTAATTCAGCTTTATTTGCCAAAATTTTCTAAATGCATAATGGGATAGACTACTTGAAATTTAAGATAATGGTGCACTTGTGGTAAGTGGTTCTAAGAACTGATTGTATCTATTTGAAACATGCTAGATTTTGCGAACTTTTGCTATGAATATGTTTAGAATGTTGCACTTGAAAATGCTTGCCATATATCTGTACTGATTTCATTTGGTATATTGTTAGTGCTTTTCTTGAAATGTTTATTAAATGGTCTTGCAAATTGATTTAATCTTGTTATTTCAAACAGTCCTGCAACGCAGAATTGGGATTTCACGTGAAGCCAGAACAGACGCAAGACTGTGCTATGCACAGAATCGGCAGTTGCAGCCGTTGTGGAGAGACGGCAGATGATAAAGACTGTTTGGTTTGTGATTCATGTGAGGAGATATACCATGTGTCCTGTATTGAGCCGTCAGTGAAAGAAATAATACCCCACAAAAGCTGGTATTGTGCCAAGTGTACTGCTAAAGGGATTGGATCTCCACATGAACATTGTGTACTATGTGAAAGGTTAAATGATGAACAGATCCCAAATGGCATAATTGGTGATGAAAGCTTTCCTACCATTAAGGAAACAAAAAATGAATTTGAAGAAAATTCAAATTGCACCTCTGATGGGATTGAAGGTTCTATAGGTGAGAAAACAACACCCATTTGCAAAATTTGCAGAAATGAAGTGGATGGTAATAAGAGAAAAAAGGTAAAAGTATGTGGCCATAGGTTTTGCCCCAACAAGTACTACCATGTAAGGTGTTTGACAAAGAAGCAGTTAAAGTCATACGGTCACTGTTGGTACTGCCCTTCTTGTATATGCTGTGTTTGCTTAATTGATCGAGATGATGATCAGATCGTTATCTGTGATGGCTGTGATCGTGGCTATCACCTCTATTGCTTGACACCTCCACAGTCTTCTATTCCAAGCGGGAAATGGTTCTGCAGACTCTGTGATGCTGGGATACAAGCAATTCACAAGGCTAAAAAGGCTTATGAAAGTAACGAGCCAAGCAGAAAAGGGAGAGATGCTGCTAAGCCAAAAGCTAAGCTTGATAAGAAACACAGAAATAAACGAGCAAGAGAATTGGAAAGAGGTGGTGCAATGGACATGCTATTAACAGCAGCCAATACTCTGAATTTTGAAGAGAAAGAGGCAGCAATCCAAATTGAGTCGCAGACAACATGAATTTTGTGGAGATCTTTGTTTTATTTTACATTTGCTGTATTTTTGAATGACTGATATTTTGGTAGGCTGTAAAACTGTTCAAGATCTCCTGACTTTTTTGATACATAACATGGAAAGACATGACTATAGAGGCTAAGCTCAAGGCATAATCTGAAACTGCTGTATTGTAAGTAGCTCAGATACTGTATTATGGACATGGTTTATATGAATTTTATATTTGACTGCTCTTCTTGTTTCGTTCAGATTGTAAGCCAATGTTTCCCTAGGTTGCATAATTAATTTCTGTTTGAAAATTGAAAGAATAAACATTTTTCTCCCCATGGTTCAGAATTCAATAATTCAACCATGAATATGATTTCAGTAGACAATGTCTTCGGGTTCTGCACTTTAAAAGGATTGAATTCTACTAAAATAAAGAACTAAGGAGAGCTAGCCGGCATCCATGTAAATACAATGGTTCTAAAGCACCATTGTACTTTCATTAAGAAAACTAATTTACTGAAATCGCAGTTTGAAAAACTATTTCAGTTTATCTTTTTCCAAAAAATTTAAAGTGAAATTTGTAAACAAAAGACAAATGACTTGTATTACTTTTCAGACATCCATTGCTTTATTATTGTAAACATATTATCTTCTGCTTATTTAATCTTGAGAGGTTAAAGTTTTCACAAGTATATAATAAATGTTTTGTTTAAGATTGGGTTAAACTGGGTTTAAGGGTATGATGTTTAGGTAAAAAAATTTGGCCTTAAACCTCATGCTTCGCTGCTGATTTATATGGAGATTCTCCGAGTTTTCGGAGGGAAAATCTTAAATATGAGAAATAGCTCCAAAGCCACGGAAACAAGAAAAAAATCAATTAATAATGATTTACGATTAATCTGTATGTCAAGATAATTGAATAATTTTCTAAGATTAATCATGATTTACGATTAATCTGTATGTCAAGATAATTGAATAATTTTCTAAGATTTTAGCGTGAGATAGTAGAAATTTTAATAATTAAAAAAAATAAATATGATTAAAAATACATTAAGTAAAGATAAAACTGTTTATTAGTCATAATTTAAACGATTTATTTTATTTTAAAATACTTTTTAAAAGATAAGATTTGGTGAATAATTATTCCATTAGAAAAAAATATTATTTGATATTGTTATATATATATTAGTTGATTATTTGATTTGGATATTGCTATATTGTTACAATGAAAAGACATCCTTAGATATTTTTAGATGTTATGAAATATTTTTATATAGTGTTATACTCTTATTGTTGGATAATAATAAGAGTGAATAAAATATTGTATTTTCCTTATAAATACTAGTGAAAATACAAGCGTTATCGCGTCTGTGTGTTCGCATTTTTTAATTTTTATAGAAATTTGAGTTTAAATTTTTATAGAAATTTTCATAGGAATATGTAATTAATTTTTAAAATAGTTGTTAAATATAAAATTAGAAAAATAAAATATGTACACAAAATAAGTTTTTAGAATAATTTTTAAAGATAAAAGAGGTTTTTAGAATAATGGTTAAAGATAAACTATTTATAAAATAATAAATTTTTAAAATAATAATCAAGGGTAAAATTGGAATAATGAGATGTGGACATAAAAGAGGGTATCCTCTTTATATATTGTTTTAGATATATATTGTTATACATTAAGCTTATAAGTATATGGAAGAACAAGATTTAGAGAGAACTTTAAAGCTTGAGTTTATAAATATATGGGACAACAAGATTTAGAGAGAGTTTTAAAGGTTGAGTTTTGAAGGGGTTGAAGGAAGAAGTGAAGAGTAAGAGGTGGGAGAGCTTACATTCTTGTTTTCTTGTTTAGCTATGTCTTTTTTTAAAGTTAACCGCCCACCCACTGGGTAATGGATCATTTCCTAGAAGAAGAGTACTCCACAAGTGAATTGACAATTGGATGGAACGAGACGAGTTTCATTATCCCATTCTTATATTTAAAATAAAAATTCATACACATCTTTCCATATTCAACGAGTATAAAACATTTCTTCCATACTCATCCCCACCAAGTGACCATATATACTTGTACCTGTGTCCATACCCACTTTTATGTACCGTTTCAATATCAATTAACTATTTTTTTTATAAAAAATCACGAAAAAAGAAACATGATATTATAAAATATTCAATATCAAAAGAAAATAATCAATGTCAAATATTTAGAAATAAATGATAATTGTGTAAACTTTGAATCAAAGTACCAAACAATAATTAAATAAAGGTGAAAGAATTACATAAAATACTACACAATTACACAAATAAAATTTCATAACAATCAAAACATCCATTCATTTTGAAAACATTAATGAAATAAAGTTGATAAAGTTAAAATATATTTTTAAAAGAAAAAAAATTCAAATTTAAAAATATTTCAAATGTCTCTTTACTTTCTTTTTTTCTAAATTATAATGAATTTTTTTTATACATTCATAAGACACTATTTAAACAAAATCACATATAGAAAAAATATTAAAATAATAAAAATAAAAATGCAAATTTACATAGATCTTATAGTTCTTAAATTTCATAACAATGACATCAAATTATTATATTATAGTAGATGAAATGTCTTTATATAATTGTGATGACACATTATATAATTTTGACATGTGACATAATATAAAAATTTCCTATAGACAAAAATTCTTTCGATTTGACACATGACATATTTCAAATTTTGACATGTGACACATTTCAAATGATTTTACACTTCGACACTTCCCATATTTTGATATGTGATCCTTCAAACAACAATAACACTAATTTAATGAAAGAAAAAAAATATTTAAATTCAAATTAGTTAAAAGAAATATAATGATAAAAAATAAATCCTAAATCTAAATATTGAAACCAATTTACTAATTAAAGTTTCTACTTTTTAAGTGTTTCAGGGAGGCCATTGATTCTTATTGATGAAACAATTCTTGTAGCTCAATCTCTAGTTGTATTTTCGCTCGGACACTATCAATCCCTTCTCCCATCCATTAATAATTTGAATAATTGATATTACAAAACTTATATGTAAAAAGTTGAATGTAGAAAGAAAGAAAAATTGGACATGGAGTAATCTAGAAAAAACAATTTAACTACATTCAAACACAAAAGCTTCTTTATTATATCACAAGGGCTAGTGTAGCCAAATCTATACAAGATAATAACGAAAAACTTAAGTAATAAAGTAGGTTATATATGTTGTACACGTCTATGTGATTTTATTTTATTATATGATAGTTGATGTATAAGTGCATATATCCACAAACTTCTAGTTGTTTGGGTCTATGGTGGCACTATGCAAAACAATGGTCTCCATGGTTAAGCCAGGTCCAAACCCATATAAAACACCCCACTTTAGTCCTTCACCAGTACTAGATTTCCCTTCCTTCAAGGACCATCTTCTCATCTCATCTAGTATAAACAGTACACATGCACTCGACATGTTCCCATACTCTTTTAAAATTTGTTTGCTCGCTCTCAATTTATCAGGGCTTAACCCAAGCGTTTCTTCTATCTGCTTCAAGATTGCAGCGCCACCAGGATGTGCAACCCAGAACAATGAGTTCCAGTCAATGATCCCAAGTGGGTGGAAGGCTTCTTCAAGGCTTTTCTCTATGTTCTCTCCGATCAATTGAGGAATGTTGTCCTTAAGATGGAAGGTTAGTCCCACCTCACGCAAATGTGCTTCAATTGCCCCCTCAGAGTTAGGAAGAATTGTCTCTGATGTTGACACAAGGTGAAATAGTGGTCGTTCGATGGAGGTGTCAAGATCAGATCCCACGATCACGGATGAAGCTCCATCTCCGAAGAGTGCTTGTCCCACCAACGAGTCCAAGTGTGTATCACAGGGTCCACGAAAGGTGACAACTGTGAGCTCAGAACACACCACGAGAACGCGTGCTCCAACATTATTCTCAGCAAGATCTTTAGCGAGACGAAGCACGGTGCCACCGGCAAAACAACCTTGATGGTATAACATGAACCTTTTGGTGGATGGTTTAAGGCCTAAGAGCCTCAAAAGTTGGTAATCAGCACCAGGCATGTCTACACCTGAGGTGGAGCAAAATATGAGATGAGTAATATCTGATTTTGCTCTGCCCCATTCCTTTAAGGCTTTAGATGCTGCCTTCTCTCCAAGCTTAGGAACCTCCTCAACTAGTATGTCTTGTCTTGCATCTAAGGATGGTTCCTCATAAGTACTTATGTTGGGATTTTCCTTCAACATTTTTTCAGTCAGGTATATGTGCCGTTTCTCTATCATAGACTTCTCACCTATTGTTGACAAAAAAACCACACTCATTTCTGAATTTTAATTCAAATTAAAATGACTTTTATTATTTAAATAGTGGTATTTGAAAAAAGAAATACATGTTTCCTTAATTGACAAATGAGCTCTTTATATTGATTTTCGTTAATAGCAAAGTTATGGACATTTTAATTCGTTAATAAGTGATAGGAAGGAAGAGGTGAGAGAGTTTGAAAACAGATAAAATACTGATACATACAGATACTTCAAAATAATAATAAAAAAAACTATATAATAATATCACTTATAATATACTATTTTTGTTATTTAATATTTAATGAAATAAAAATCAGAAAAGAAGAATATTTGAATAGATATGTGCGTTTAGAGGACGTCTATCTATATCCTTTTATAAATGTAAGAGGAAAAAAAAAAGACAGGCACCCTTTAAAATTACAAACAATCCAATACTCATTAAAATTTTGTAAGATTTTCTTTTATTAAATATTAAATAATAAAATAACATGTTATAAGTGACCTTTAATTGTTTTTTATTGTTTGGGTAATCATGAAAAGATGATTACTCTTCTTCTCTTCTGTATAGTATTTTTCATTGAGATGGATCGATCCATTTTTTTCATATGTATATACAAACTCTTCTTGACTTTTTCACGTATGCATGAAACGGTGGATTTGTAAAAAAAAAAATTATTAAAATTTAGTAATTAAAATATTATTATCCTAATATAAATAAGAAAACGTTAAAGTTGAAGATGAACGCATCCGGACGATATTATTATGATAATGAGATGGTGCATGAATTCATAGATAATTACGTGCATCATTTTGATAAGTCAGAATATTTATTTTAAAAATAATAAAATATGATACGTGACTTATCGGAGTGTATCGACACTAACAAAAATCAAATTGGATGTATCATAGAAAATAATCGTGATCTTACTTACATATACGCTTTAACTTGGCCTTGAGTTCGGTCATGTGATCACTCTTGGTGACTCGAAAGTAATAATCAGTGAAATCAGATTGATAAATGCAGTTGGAAGG
>Ga0214545_1004486_pt1 | contig 26051 bp, 8 predicted proteins | sample CNSS4metaG_FD_160064 | JGI IMG/M metagenome (GOLD analysis project Ga0214545, IMG submission 160064) | Root nodule microbial communities from cowpea collected in UCLA plant growth center, Los Angeles, California, USA - CNSS4 | ecosystem: Host-associated > Plants > Roots > Nodule | place: USA... | reverse complement strand
TGTTTTTTTTTTTCACACAAAAAAAAAAAACAAATATATATATATATATATATATATATATATATATATATATATATATATATATATATATATATATATAATCTATAGTTTCATGAATTGATTTTTGCAACATGATTCTTGGCTCTTACAAAAACATGTCACCATGCTTCAAAGGTCTTCTCTATTTTATGCATATATAGTTGATAGGTGTATTAGTAATATGCCAAGTGGCTCTTTCTTCAGCCACACCCATTGGAGTAGATATATAGTTGATAGGACGTAACCGACTCAACAAAAGCCATGCTACACAATAATTAATTATTAAATAAAACATTATTTTTTTTGTCCCTTTATAATCCTATTTAATGATTCCCATTACCCAATTTTAATTGTATTTTATCATCACGTATTTTAGTTTGTCAATATTTCATCAAACTGTTAAATCTCTTCAATTGACATAGAAGAAATTTGAAAAAAAAAACATAATTCTGATCATATTTCATCTTATTTATTTTAATTTTTTTACATATCGATAAGTGTTTACTATTATAAACACACATTAAAATAAAATTAAAAAAAAAAAAACAACGATGACAAAATTTATACAAAAACAACTTAATAAATATTTCAAAATGATGATATAGTTTGTTGTGATACAATGCATGGTTAATCTTAAATATAAATGAATAAAACCTATAACATATAAAATAAGAAAGACTTATAGCTTTGTTTCTTCTTCTACCTTCTAAAGGATATATATAATTAAACATGAAAAAAACTTCAACCCTAATTATATAATTTGTTATGTGAAACCACGTTATCAACCTTGTTAATTAAATAAACCTTGCTCAGTCAAATACACCTAATTGAAGTAGTATTTCATGGTGAAAAACCCTATTAATTAAAAAACTATAAGTTCAATGTTCAAACCGACCCTATTGTACAGTCAATAGTCTTCCTTGAATTAAATATATGTAATCAAATAATGAAGGATTATGAAGTAATGCGTGTGAGGTTTTGTGTTTTATAATAATATGTCCTTAATTGCCTTTTGGAAACACCAGCCTCACTAATTATGATTAAGAAACAAAACTTTATAGTTTCGATAAATTAGAATATAAAAAATGCTGATAAAAAAATGCGTTTTATTTGTTTAATAATATGACCCTGTTATTTCATATATTTATATTATCAGTTATATATCAAATAATGTGCTAATAATTTTCAATAGCATCATGTTATTTGTACAAAATATTCAACAACTTTAATGGCTCACAAATTTTAGTGTATAGTTTTTAACTGATCCCTCCCTTCAACTACATGTTCTTTATATTCAAAATTATTCAAACCTAAGATCATACTTCCATTTTATTCAATAATATCTCTTAAATATAGTTCCAATTAATTGAGATGTTGTTTTCAATTACTGTATTCTTTATATCAAATTTTAGTAAAAAAACTATTTCTATCTTTTTTAATAAAGCTAAATAATATTAAATAATTTTTTAATCAGCTTAAAAGGTTAGATAACTTTATTTATAATTCAATATCTATCATATATATATATACACTAAAATTAAACCCCAACAAAGATGATACACTAGTTTACAAGAAGTAGTATGTTGGAAGTCCTATATCGACTAGAGATAAGACAATTTCATAATATATAAGTAATGTGCAAACTTCACTTTACAAGATAGTTTTATGAGATTGACTTAGGTTTAAAGTTCACTTTTAATAAGAGTAGTGTTCCAAAGAAATAACGATATATCATTTTGTTACATCAAACATATTCAGAAACATGAATTCACATTCATAGGTGGGTTGGTAATTTTCAAATCATAGAAACATAGAAAAGAAAAAAAAAGAAAAAGAAAAGAGATGATAGAAACAGAAAGAAGCATGAGGCAACCACCACCTACCTGAATTAGATAAGATTGTGGAGAAAGCTCTGAATTGGATAAGTCTGAAATTAAAGTGTGGAAGATTCACTCATTCATATTGCCATAATAGGTAGAGCACTCAGAAACTCCAATATATGTTTATATATTATTTCTTTCAATTTACAATATTAATTAATTCATTAGGGTTCATATAATGGATGATTTGAGCATAGTTTAATATATGAAAGTTTGTGTTTTTGGAGTAAATATTTAATAAAAGAAAACAAATGCAATTTTGTAAATGAAAAGAAAAAAAAAATAGAAATCCAAGCAACAAGCAACAAAAGAAAAAAAAAATAATTAAAGAATTGAGAAGCTGAATATCCACCTTTTTTGTGTTTTGTGTGTGGGACAAGGATTCCATGATTGTTTTGGTTCCACCCATTATTTCTCACGTGGCATTATGAATATTGGAAAGTGGAATTTATCATGGGTGCATTAATATTAGATATATGCTTTCTTGGAAATAATTATGAGATTGATCTTTAAATTAAAGTTGATAGTCAAATTAAATATTTTCAAAATTGGTGATAAGTATTATATAGTTAATAAAATGAGGTTGAGTATAATGATAACAAATTATTGGGCCCCCTTTATGCATCGCATCATATATATCATTAGGTATATATATTAAAATATTATAGCTTGGAAATTGAAGCTTATCATGATCGAGAGATAGTCAAATAAAATTCTTAGTAAATAATGAATGATGAGTATTTTAAAATTAATAAATATTGTTGATATCACTTATGATTGAAAGCCTTAATTAATTAAATTAAAAATATGATTTTCTTATAAGCGGACATTTCTAAACAAATAGTTAAAGAAGTAATTTCCTTCATTTATTAAAACAATCAATGCAATTTATTTCTTTGAGTAAGTCCTTTACTCAAAAATATTAAATTATTATATCTCTATATTTGAGGAATTTGTATATTGAGAAGTAACACTATTACAAAAGAATTTTTTTTATATCAGTGATGCTTCTTAAAGGTAATTAATTAAATAAGATTCTCATATCATCTAAAGTTTTTACAAGTTTTGAAGCACATAATTGCGTAATTTGATGATTTAGTATTTAAAATTAGTGTCCTTGATGAAATTATTTCAGTACAGTAGATCAAACAATGATTTTTGAAAATACGTTGTTCAAGATTTTATATCAACTAATAATACTATAAGATCATCAAATTATGAGGTTTTCTTCTAAGGAGAGATATACAAGAACATTTAATACTAATGAGTCGTAAACAAGTTCATATAAAAAATAAATACACAATTTTTAACCCTTAGTTAGGATTATTCATTTACTTTACATATATCATATTTGTTTGAACCGTACAATCAACTCTGATATTATTATGAGAATTATTACTTTTCACAAAAAAACCCTTCAAATAACGAGTTTATGAACCATTCTATTTATATATTATCTAATGTGCAACTTCTAAATTACCTTGAATTCTTGACACAAATTACATAAGTAAAAACAATTATCATTACTACAAGTTGTTGCTTTTGTAAAAATAAGTTAAACGTGAATTATGAGTGATAAAATTGCTACCAAACCATAACCTAAAGTGACATATATAGTTTCACTTTTTTAATATAATAAGTAGTATAAAAGCCATCTATGTAATTTTTACGGAATAGACAATATAAAAACTCACATTAGCTGCATATGAAACAATAGTCTTTAAGAGAAGACAAATGGAAATGTTTATAATTTTAAAAGAGGAAAAAAGAAAAGAAAATAAAAATTAATGATATTTTGACTACTAAATTTTAACAACTTTATCTTATAACATGAGGTGTTATCTTTTAAGTGGGTTTAAAATATTGAGAATGAGAAAAAGAAAAAGTAGAAAACCACTTAGAAAATAACACCCAAATATATAAGAAAAAATTGTTAAAATTTAGTAGTTAAAAAATTATTTTTCGAAAAATAAGTAAGTGTTGGGATGATAAATTGAGATAATGATGTAAGATATGATGCATTGCAGACATTGATATGTGATATAATGGTTTGGGAGGGAAGGGGGCATCATAGAAGATGAATCTCATTCCTCTCACATTATTTAAGACAACAATTCTCGATTCTCAATTCACATCACTTTTCTATATTATTGTTATTATTATCTTATTATAGATTGCTTCCTTCTTCACTTCTCTCTTCTCCAAGTTAACATAACATATAAAAAAAAAAAAAAAACCAAACACCTTTGCATCCTATATATACATTGAAGGCAAAATCAAATTGTTGAGTTTTGGTGTTATAGATGGAAATTGAAGAAGAAAGCCTGATAAAGATGAAGTCAAGGTTCACACGTATCTGTGTCTTCTGTGGAACCAGCCCTGGCAAGAACCCTAGCTACCAACTCGCTGCAGTCCAACTCGGCAAACAACTTGTAAGTCGTATAATAATGTCGCAACACAACTCATTCTCATTCTCTTCTTCTACTCAATCATTAACCTCTTCGGACAAAACCATGTTGTTATTTTTTTTCAAATTCACAAATTAAACCATCTTTGTTCATAATCACCAACACAACTTTGTCTCCACTCTTAAATTCTCTTAAAAACATCTATCATATGAGAGTGTACAACACCCTTCAATTTTGTTTTGTTCTTAAAACGGAGATGTTAGAGAAATTTTGAGTACTTATACTCTTAGGTCTACGGTGGAGGTTTTACTGAGGAGAACAAACACAAATGAGACATGAGTCCAACCACATAAGACATTGACATCACTCTCAACCCAAAATCTTAAGGCGATGGGTTTATGAGTCTTAAACTCTTATATAGTGTTCAACTTTCTTATTTTTACTCAATGTGAGACTTAGACTCACACTTAGATTTTTAATAATGTCCTAACATTAATCTTTTCGTAACGAGAAATGATTGAATTAAGGTTATTGGTTATTAGATTGATGAGATGATGAGAGATTAAGAAATGAGATTGAATGAATGAATGCAGGTGGAGAAGAACATCGATTTGGTTTATGGAGGAGGGAGCATTGGGTTGATGGGGTTAATCTCACAAGTGGTGTTTGATGGTGGACGCCACGTGTTAGGGTAATTTTTCATATATCTCTTTCTTTCTTTTTCATGTATCACCTAATAATTTCACCATCTTCAACAATTGCAGGGTCATTCCCACAACTCTTATGCCAAGAGAGGTATTTTATTTTTCAATAAATAATTTATCATTAATTTATATATATTAATTAATTAGAAAGTATAAATAAATTGAATAGATAACTGGAGAAACAGTTGGAGAAGTTAGAGCTGTATCAGGAATGCATCAACGCAAAGCAGAAATGGCTCGACAAGCTGATGCATTCATTGCTCTCCCAGGTTTCTTCTCTTCTTTTCAAACTAATTAAAAATACATAAATTATATTTATTATATAAAACCTAAAAAAAATATAATGTAACATCTTCAATATAATAAATAAATAATAAATGGATGTGTTTTTTTCTTAAGCATCTCAAACCAATCTTTATATGTATATATTTCAATCACCAATGCAAAAAGTTTCTGTTGATGCACATGACAGAGAACTATGACAGAGAACTCTCTCCTAAGTTATGAAAAAGACTTTTGCTACATTATTATTGAAGTTATTATGATTTGGGAACTTTAATTAAAAAAAATACCGAATATATATCTTTGTCCGTGTTCCGCGCAGAGAAAATAATTTCTAAAGATATCTTTTTATCAGTAACGGATCATAACTGTCAACTGTATGCTGCAATTAATGAGATTCCTGCACCTCTTATGAAGGTTCTATTCATGCATTATTTCATCTGATAGTTATATTAGAATTAGAATTTGATTCTCTGAAGATTTTTTTTACTGTTTTTTATTGTATTTTTATAATATACCGATTATTATTAATTTTTTTATTAAAATATTTATATAATATATTTTTAATGTTTAGCAGATTACAAAAAAAAATTAATAAAAATTCTGATCTCGTTATACTATACTGTAACAACAACACTGTTTAAGGTAGAAAAAGTGGTTAATTATTGTTTTTTATTTTTAATTATTTTAGGTGGATATGGCACTCTGGAAGAACTACTTGAAGTTATCACTTGGGCTCAACTAGGAATCCACGATAAACCCGTGAGACATCCAAAACCTAATCACTTAATTTCTTTAATTAATTATTAGTATTTAAGGAAGTGCTAGAAATTCGTTAGTGGAATGAAGTGTATATACAGTAGAAACTTATATATATTATTCAAAGTCCATAAGTTGGGCACACATGGAAAAGACTTAAAGCCATTACAAATGTGACACACACATATGAATTATGAATGGATGTTTTGATTATAAGGCTAAATTATTTTTTTTTCAAATTACAATTTTTCTTTTATTTTAAACTTTGATATATTTGAATTTTCAAACCTTAAAATTAAATTAATATAATTGTTTTGATATATCCAATAAATCTCATATCATTTAGGAATCGAGGTCAAACAATGAAACGCACTTCAAATACTTCTTCCTCCTTCTCTTCATCTTTCAAGACTCATTCTTAGGATAAAATCGTAAAACCGTGATAGAGTTCCACATTTCATAACAGATGATACTTTGGAGATACGATCGTCGTTTTTAACGTTGTTATCAGATGGATTTGGGTTGGATTTAGCGTTTGAATTATTTACAATATTTATATGTTACGATTCAAATGTATATCAATTTAGAATGCCGTTTAAAATCTAAAATGTATTAAAATTTAGAATATAGACGAATTTTAATTTTATATCTTTATCGTGTGTAAATGAAAAAATGATTAAGGGAAAAAAAATGGTGGCAGGTGGGGTTGTTGAACGTGGATGGGTACTACAACTCGTTGTTGTCATTCATGGACAATGCTGTAGACGAAGGTTTCATTACACCAGCTGCCCGTCACATTATTGTTTCTGCCCAAACTGCCCAAGACCTCATGTCCAAGCTTGAGGTATCAAAATTTTCATTTTACTTTTATTTTTCCATTTTCTTAAAGTAATAAAAAATTTCATTTTTTTTTTCCTTTTTTATTTGATAATTTTAGCAGGAATATGTGCCGAAGCACAGTGGTGTGGCACCGAAGCTGAGTTGGGAGATGGATCAACAGTTATAAACATTTCCCAAAACAAAGATGATGAACCTTCATATTTATTTCTCAATACAAATCAAGTCATTTGTCTCACATTTTGTATTTTCTTAATTACCAACTAATTATCATCAACACAAGAAAATTAATTACTTGTCATTTCCCTCATTAATTAATTCTCGCTGCTTATAGATTGTGTGCATATGTTAGTTTTCAAATTTCATTCATATTGGTGTATTGAACGCAAAAGTATCCAAATTCATCATGAATATAAAACTTAATTAAATGTATAAAAAAATAATTATTAAAAATTCAAAAGGATGAGTATATACTTATGAATGAATTATTATTTAAATATTTGTTAAAAGTGTGTTTTAAGCCTAACTCAACCCCACAAAATTGTGCGTGGGAAAAACATTAGTGGGTGAAACAAAATGTCTAAGAAAATTCGTTAGAATAGACTCTAACTTAGATCTGATACCATGTTAGAAGTGAGTTTTAAGCCTAACTCAACCCCATAAAACCCACCCAGTTTGTAAGGTGAAAATTGTACACACTTATATATTGTGAATTGATTTTATCTCTAATCGATGTGAGACTTCCAACAATTTTAATAGAAATTGTGTTAAATATAAAGATAGTGACTCCGGAAAATATGTCTTTATACAAATAAGGACAAGTGGAAATTATCTCTATAAAATATAAATTAATTTTAAAGGGGACAAAAATGAGAGCAAACAAAATTTCTAATAAATAGAAAACGATAACTAATGAAAAGAGTGTGATTTTGTCTTTCTTCACAACTTTCGGTTTTACTTATTTCAGTTGTTTATATTTAATTTTGTAATAGTTTAGTTCTCCTTATTTATATTTATTGCATTATTTGTACAAACTTATGTTTTTATTGTTTTACTTTTTTATTTATTAAATTCTCAACGATCATTCACACGTCTCACCTTCTTTTTTTTTAATTGAAGTTATTTTCGAAAGTGGTGTTTTTAATTCATCTTTTCTGCAAATCACTTTTTCAGTATTATCATTTCAAGTTTGTGTTTATTTCTCCCAATTCAGAAACCGTGTTTAAATTTTGCCTTTGTGTTCATTTAAAATTAGATTTAAATTTCTGTTAACATGAATGTCCAAAAAAAAACATCATAACCTACATGTTTTACTGAAATTATTTACCTTTTATAAATTCAAGTTATTTGATATATTTTTCTTTTACTCAAATTAAATATATTTACAACTATTAGATACAAAATATTCACAAATTTGATTTTTGTAGTTAAATACTTTAAATAAAGTTGTAAATTCAAATTTGCTAGAGAAGATTTATTGGAAAGACACAATATAAGATCCGAGTTAAATTTAAATAAGGGATTGATACTATTTTAAACACAAAACTAGCATAATGATTTTTTTTATTAAATTTTTAGTTTTTTTTTTTCTAATCTTTCATTGCTTTAGCGTATCTTACCTTAAAGTCTTGAATTTTCTTTTCTTTAATAAAATAATTTTGTTATGCTTTTAAAAAAAACATGGGTTAAAATATGTTTATGTCCCTTAACTTTCATTGAATTTTAGAATTAGTCTATTTCGAAATTTTGGATCAATTTAGTTCTTTATCTCTCGAAATACGTGAATTTAGTGTTTTTAATCAAATTTTGTTAGGTTTATTTGATGTTTTGTATACATTTCAGGATTGTAGTTAAGTTGTTTATACTGTTTGACATATTTTTGCTTTAATGTTAAGTCAAATACTATTATGAAACGGTTTGAAATGTTAAATAAACTTAACAAAATTTGATTAAAAGGACTAAATCCACGTATTTCAAAAGATGAAGGATTAAATTGGTCCAAAGTTTCGAAATAGACTAATTCTAAAATTTAATGAAAATTAAAGGACAAAAACATATTTAACCAAAAAAAAAACATATTATATAATTTGAGCAAAATTGGATGGTATAATTTGGTTCACATGTTTATAATATTATTCTAGTGGATTAGTTGTTGACTTTAGCACAAATCTAGCTTTGCAATTATAAACCTTTGTTTTTACCCATTAATTATAATAATGTGCAAGAATTAGTAATGGGTTGTTGTTGTTGCACTAGAGCTTTCAATTAAAAGATTGATATAGAAAGGTTACGATTGTGACTCGTTGAAATGAACAAAATTTTGAATAGTGGGTTCCAATTCGCCATTTATGAGCACGAAATTCTGGATAAAATAAATAAACATTGTTAGAATTATCTTACAATTATTTTAAGCCACTTCCATTTATGAGCACGAAATTCTTTCTTTTTCATTTTTTATTTAATAAATTCAAATACAAACTGATAATGCATATTTTTTATCATTCCAATAAACTAATTGCATCCATTTGCTATTTGTTTGATTGATATCAATTTAGTTTGGTTTTGGATTTTTTAATGATTTTTTTTTATGTTGTCTTGTCTTATTACTAATTTTAATATTTTAAAATAATTTTTTTGAAATATATCAAAATCAATATATTTTAAAGATATACTAAAAAAAGTAACACTGCAAATTCAATTGAGAATTTAGACTCACTTAATTCACAACAAAAAAAGAGAAAAAAAATCATTTTATTGAATATAGTAAAATTAAATATTTGTATATCCAATAAGAAGGTATGTAAAAGTATAAAAATAATTAATAATCTAATTATATTATAATAAACAATAATCTAACTCACTAGTAGACACACATTTCACACGTCTAGTTTTTCTTATCCTTTATATGATTTCAAAATGTTTAAAATTAATCTTTCTTTTTTCCATAAGATATTTTATATTTGTGATGTTTCTTTCTATTCAACATAAATAAATAATTTAAATTTAGATTATAAAAATACTTAAATGGTGAATTATTTGTACCATCCTCATAGATTAAGGGGGAGTATGTTCTTATGGAGATTGTGGTTGAACTTTTAATAATATAGTTTTTAATTAGCAAACTAACTTTACTTATTTACATGCAACAAAGTCAATGAATAAATGCTTATCATTTTTGTCACGTTCATCTTTTTCTTGGAAATTAATTTTAAGGAGAGTAATAATTGAAGAAAACATGTAATGGTGACTTATTCAATGGACAAATGAAGAAGATGGCAAGTGTGAGAAACAAAAAGGAAAGGACAAAGTGAGTGACAAGAGACAAGGGAAAGTGTTATAAAACTTGAATAAGAACCCTTAAAAGGGTTAGGAGAATATTCATATAATTCAATACATTTTTCTTACTTTCACAATAATTTGAGATTTTTTTTTTCATCGTTACTGTGTTAGTTTATATTGACTAAAGATAAAATCAAATTATTTTTATGAGTGATTGAAACTTCATCTTTAAGACCAAGTTTATAAAGTTAAATTAGAATTATACCCATTTTTAAACATGATATTTGAATCCTGTTAAAACATATTCTAACAAAATTGGTTGTTTATTAAATTTATTATTCCATTCATGATATATAAATACCATAACATAAAAAGATGTATTAAAGATTTAACGTGAACTAAACGTAAGAGATAAAAGCCTGAGATTTTTACTAATCATACACCAATTATTGTGTTTGTCGTTTAAAAAAAAAATAACAAATTTAGCTATCCAATTAAAATAGAATATCTAATTAGTCATCACTCTCACATCAAGAGACACACGTGAATATATCCCACTCAATTCAAATTAAGAAGCAATAAGAAACAAAAATAGATAATTTTGATTTTATCATATTAAACTTAGTCTATATATTTTCTTTATAAACTAATAAGAAAAAAGAGAGTATATGCTCTAGTTTTACTTTATTTTTCCTACAAATATTTAGGTAGGAATATATCTATTCATATTCTGATTTTAAGATTTGTATTATTACACAATGAATTTTAAAATGTTTTATATTCCATGTATCATGTTTTTCAAACTCGCAGCCATTCATTTGGTTCATTTGATTTTGACATGGCAATTCAGTTTAGATGAATTAAAAAACTTAATAACATATATATATATATATATATATATATTTTTACGAGTATTATGTTTTTGATGATGTTTCCTCACCCAAAATATACTTGAAGATTTCTACAAATGTTATTAGGTTAGTTTAATGTTTGTAAAATTTGAATTATCACACTCAAAGTGTTTCGAAGAACATAAAATTTTTTCATAATCAAAATAATTAATTAGATTTAGTATATGATCAACTATGACAAGTTAGGAAATACGTTTTTAAACTGATAACAAAATAATCCATTACAATAAAATATAATAAAGTTATCTTTAGGCTTCGTTTAATTTATTCATATACGAAAATAATCAATTAATTTACTTAAATCTAGAGTTAGTCTCTTACACATTTAATCAATTAAACGAAGGGATAATCAATTATTTCAAGTAGTTTTTAGAACTTATCATTATGCAAATAATTGATTAAGTTAATAATCAATTTCTATCTAACTCAATTATTTTTAGAATTTTTAAATGAACAATTTAATCAATTATGTTTAAATATTAGTCGGTTATAATAGTTTGTAACAACATAATATTTCTAAAAAAGAGTAAAAATACAGGTTTTTCTTTTCTGATATTAAAAAGTGCCAAAGTGATATATTTTCAAGTGATAAAATCAACTTTGATTTTCTCAAAATTCATTAAGGAATAATGTTCAAGATTCTATTTTTTTTAGTTGTAAATCAATATATTACACGTGATATTTTTACTTTAGTTTTCTTGTATTTTGAATTCAGAATTCTTCCACAAGTATTTGGTGTGTTAGGTAATTGATTGTATTTATTATCTTGTAATTAGACATTCACCAAGAATTAAGTTGTTTGGATTAAATTGAATATAGGTTCGAGAAGAATAGAACAAATATAATTCTTTAATATTTTATTTAATTCTATTTTATTGACACTGTTAAAGACCATTAAACACTGTATGAAATTCTTCATATTAATATTAAAAAAAAAATCATTTTAACAATCAATTCATCCATCTTAGTTGTGTTTGAACCATTATAATTTATAAACTAAGAAAATGGGTAAAGTTGATGAAAATCATTCAAAAGAAAGAACATAAAAAAAACATCTTTTTTCCAGTGTCTTTATGTTCTAGCTTTGTCCCCTCTTTATGAAAAGGCTTGATATGTGGGAATCAAACACTTTTAGTTTTAGAGATTTTTTTTTTTAAATATGTTTTTGGTCCCTCAACTTCCAGTGAATTTTAAAATTAGTCTTTTTTTGAAATTTTATACCAATTTAGTCATTTATTGTAAAAAATGTGTGAATTTAGTCATTCTTACCAAATTTTGTTAAGTTTATTTGACATTTTAAACGCATTTTATGATAATATTTGAATTAACATTGAAGTGAAAACGTGTCAAATGATGTAAACAATTCAAATACTATCATGAAATACCGTTTGAAATGTCAGATAAATTTAACAAAATTTGGTTAAAATTACTAAATTAACACATTTTTAAAGATGAAGGATTAAATTGGTCAAAAGTTTTAAAGAGAGACTCATTCCAAATTTCACTGAAATTTGAGGGACCAATAATATATTTAACCCCTTTTTTTCATTTCATTTCGTTTCTCCTGGTTAAACAATTAAAAGAAAAGACAAAAGAATATAAAAGCTGATTCAATATTTGATAATACTAATAGCTACCTTGATGATGTAATTAGCAATCGGTCCATATTCCACAAAAAAGTTTGTCTAGAAGTTACAATTGTGTGGCCTTTTCCTTGTGTTGATATGTGTTAATGGATTTTGATTTAATTTCCCACTTAGTTTCACATCAATCTAAAAATGTGTAGACATCAAAAGATAGAAATAAGAATAACATTTTTTTATGCTCACGTGTTGTAATAGACTTTGATTTCAATTTCCCCTCTTTGTTTCACATCAATCCAAAAGTGTGTAAACATGATATCTCCACTTAATACAAGATATTAGTCAAAAATAAATATTTAAATAATATTTGATAATTTGATTTTTTTTTCAATAAAATTGTGTATATAGTGTGTATAAAGAGGGAATAACAAAGTGTGAAATTTGAATTTCCTTTTTTTACTTATTTTAAATTTTATTATTTTAGTTATTTAAAATGTTTTTTTAATTTTAATTTGCTTTTAATTATCTTATCCAAAAATTTATTTTACTTCAAAACATTTAAAATTTATAAAATAATAAATTACTCTCATATCATCCAAACACACTATAACTACATATTTGTGAATTTTTCTTCTTAAATCATACTCATTTTTATTATTTTTATAGAAATGGTACTTTGAACTCGTACTTAAATTCTTAATCATTTATGATATAATTTTCTTAATCATTTATGATATAATTAGCTACAACATTCAACTAAATGATGGTATATTACTTATATAAATATTCATTTTCACACAAACTGTGCTATTTTAAAAAAATATGATTCAAAAGAGAGAAAATGAAAAAAAAAATCAAAGTAATAATATTAAGTAAACTTATTTTCAGCAATATTAAGTAACATACTAGACTTGTTTAAAATAAGGTTATCGCACTTTTAACATTTACCATAAACGGAGCAAATTTTTGTGTGGAGTGTTTAAAAGTACGTGACATTGTAAGACTGCAAAACTAAGATTAATAACATTTTTAAGCAATGAATAATATGCTATTTTAAAGAAATAATAAAAATAAATATAGATGGTTTGATATTATTCAATTTCAATAAAGGCCTTTGAGTTTTTGTGAAAATTCAAAAAAAGAGATGCTTTTTTAAAAACCTTCTTATTATTTAATTTTTTAGGATACTCAAATTTATGACAATCTATCTGTATCATTCTTAATCACCCAACACAATTCAATTATGTCATGATTCCCCATGCTGCTTTACTATGGTTATGAACTTGTCCCAATCTGAACGAGTCAATTCGCGATCATGTTAACAAAAAGTTAATTCATTGGCACCCAAAGAGTTGTGTTGGGCACGTCTAACACATTACTAAAAAGCAAGCAATATCCTTGAAAATAATCGTGTTTGGCCATACATAATAGATGCGGTTCTTCGTGTCTTAAATGCTTCTTGGTTTAACTGTTTGGATTGCCCAAAAAGAGAAGAACGAAAAATTCTAAGAACTATACGAACTTAACAAGTTTACAGGCCAACATAATAGAGAAATTAATGGGAAACAAGAATGAATTGAATCAAGTAACGGATTAACTGATACGGCGCATTGGACTAAACAAGAAACAAGAGTTACAAGCCGAAAACAAAAGTATATGTTTGAATTGAATAGCCTATAAAGAAGGAAAATGTTACAACCTGTGTTCTAGGGTAGAGATAATAGGAGAAAATGCAGGTACAAGTCAGAAACCTCAACTAATTGAGAGAAGAAAAAAAAGATATGGTACAACAACTTACCGAATGAGGCTATTGGCGATCGTAACCAGGTGGTGGCATTGGATTCCTGTTTCCTCTTCTATCTAATAAAGAAAATTGATTGGAGGAATGATGACCATATTCCCTGTTTCCACTCTGATTGTTTCGCGGAGTCCAACTCTGATGGGTTCTAGATGGTTGGAAGTTTGGGTTGTGGTGAATAACTTGGTGATGATGACTAACATCATGATGGTGACTACCATATGCACCTTGCGTATTGTTGATAAACCTGGCGTTCTGATTATATCCTGAGGATTGATGCTGATTATACCTACCCCCACTACCCTGATGCTGATTTCTTTCATAATGATGTGATCCAGGGTGTTGATAATCATTTCTTTCGTAAGAATTTGATGGCTGATGAGGATTGTATGGTACCGGGGGAGGTAGGTATTGTTGATTATAGCCATACTGCTGAGCATTGTAAGGTGCAAAGTGGGGTCTGCCATGGAGTGAGGGAGCAGGAACAGGTGGCATTGCAACGTATCCTGGGTGTGATTCGTAACCATAGGAAGACACCGGTGGTCGATGACCCATTGGTGCAGGATAAGATATAGGAGGTCCATTATGTGGGTGACGGTAGCCATTGGAGTCAACCTTCATCTGTAAGGAATTCACAACGAGTCTGTGTGCAGCATCTCCAAGCTCCCGACCAGAAGACCCTGGAGGGTGGTTTCTCCTGATATACAAAACCAGATCCCCACTCAGTTTCAGCCAACTAGATGACTGGATATGCTGTGCATGCAATACAACAATAAATCATAAATTTAACTCAAAAGAAAGCCTTACCTCCCATTTTCAGTGTGATGTCTCCTACCCGAATCTTCATGCCATAAAACAGGTTCAGGTTTTAGATCCCCAATGGTAACAGACTGTACACAAAGCATATACTTTCATTTTTCCACCAACATTACAGTATAAGTAGACAAAACACAAATAAGTATATTCTACTTTAAACAGAACAGGGTCTTAATGTGGCAACGTTTGAAATTAAAAACTAAATTGGGAAAGGGAGTTGGAAATTAGAGGTTACAGACAACGATCTGCTACTAAATTTATTACCTTATTAGGAAATTTAACTCCTTGTGGTGGTCGGGTAATGTGTTTATGAGCATCTGGAAGTCTATATATTGCGCATCTGAGCAAAAAGGAACGAAAAGGAAAATAGATAAATCACGGTGAGATACAGATCCAAGACCATAAGATGTGTTCTTGTTGAATAGTACCCAGCATCGACAGACTTACATAACTTGATTGTCCATGATATCTTCCATGCTGGCAACAGGAGACCTAAAGACAGGAGGGCAAGGTTCTCCACCGCATAAAGATAAGTAACCATTCATTCCACCACTGCATGTATCCCCAAATAAAATCAGAAGATAGTCCAGCAGGATATTAAAAATGTCTTTTCAAAGTTAAATTTTTATGAAGTAAACAAACTTGACCATTTCATACATTTGAAAAACAAAGGCCTCAACTTTTTTCTTAAGGGTTTAAATTCAATGTGTATATTCCATAAAACTTCAAAGTTCATATTATTGCTACATCATAATTCCAAGACATGTTGTGACGCGTGAGAATAAATGATGTTCCAACAAATGCACTACTATAACATAAGCTAATTTGCTTAGAAAATGGCAAAGCATTATGCACCGACCTTTCTATGGGATTGATTTTTTCCTTCACCAAAGCCCGTTCACTGTTTGACATGTTTTTACACTTGTTGTCCAGTGTACTTATGCATGCAGAAAGAGGGTGACAAGAATTCACAAAGAGCAAGTCATACATTATAGCATTCCGTCGCTTTTCCTCTGGCTTTTGATTTTTTCAATAGAGATAGGATGTAGAAAAAACATAAGCTATAAATTAGTAACATTTACGATGCGAGATGAATTAAGAACAGCAAATTGAACCAGATGTGCATGCATTTAAGCTCAAAGGAAGACCAAGACATACTGTTAAAAAATTTTCAATCTTCTGAACTTCTGCAAGAAGACGCCCTTCATCAATAAAAGGTAACTTGGCAATACCCTGTAAAGAGGAAGGAAGATATAATCAACTGCGATGAAGCCATATCTAGAAAATAGTAAAGAAAAAAATGCAGGCAACATAAATTTGGATCGAACCTGCCAAGCAAAGCGTTTTCCATTCATGTCAACTTCAAAATCTGAGACAACATTAATGTTAAGTAGGGATCAATACTGATAACACAGTAGAACTTCTAAAACTTAAATTAATAGACTTTGATAAAGACATACCAACAGGATAAAAATCAATGATAGGTGAGTTTGGTTCTGTCATAAGTCTCCTATACGGCTCAGGAAGAGCATGAGAGCTGCAGATATGTCCATAGTACCAATGTTATTACACTAATAGAGTTTAGAGTGCAAACAACAATAGTAAGTTGGGTAGCAAGCAAACCTTGCAGCAGGAAAGACCCCTAGAAGCTGGTCAAATGGTTTGAATGGGGTACCCAGATTAAAACTAATATCAAGTTCACCAAGGTCCTTGAGATCAGACGCAAAGGGGGCATAGTGATATGGATAAAACCTATTTTATAACACAATAAAATTGGTAAAATAAGACTTGGAATTCTTGTAGATGCAATCTGGATTCTAAACAACTTGAAATTCACAGGCAAGAGAAGTAAATATATATTTTTCTTCATGCCCTAGCTGTGTTTCCTTACTAGTATATCTAAAAAACGTAACCCACAGAACAAGCTTCCCCACCCAGTTAGGTCTACAAAGGATAGATGTTTGTGGCCTTACCAGTGATGGACAGCAAACATTATAAATTGTTAATTTAGGTTGTTTTGTGATTAATATTGTAAACATAGATGGCGAGATAAAAGTATATAAGGTATAAAACAGCCTTTGTTCCAATATTTTCAAACAAAGGACTTTGTCTGAGGAGTGCTAACAACACATTTCCCTACTGGTCGGAATCTACTGAGAATTACAAAGTCAAAAAGAGACTCAATAAATGAGAGAAGAGATCTTTAAAAAAAAATATTTTTATGGAAACGATTGCTCTAAATTGTGTTGGGTACACGAGTATTCTTAATACAACAATAAGAAACAAAATCAATATTTAATAATGGGAATTATTAGTCAGATATTTTCCTACCGAATCATATCATATCTCCTCCCTATTTAATATAAATTTAAATCATATTCCTAACACTCACTCTCAAATTGGAGCATATGTGCCATATGAGACAAACCTGTAAGAAATGTTAAATACACAAAACCCCTTGAGAGAATCATGTCAGCCAGTTGGTTGCTGGAGCTGACATAGTAAATAAGGAACTGATATCTTTAACATTCCCTCAACTTGAAGCATACGTATCATCTGTGTCAAGTTTGCTAAAAATGTCAAAGGGCATGGCGGCTGTTCAAGAGCAAAAAAATGGAAGGAGATCACAATGCTTGCCAGGAAACAAAGAAACAATACACAGAGTGTGGCAGCCGATTGAGAGAAAAATGTATGGAATGTTTGGCGAGCGCACTGGCTACAGGGGGGCAAAGATACTCAGAAAACAGCAGAGAGAACAATGGCTGTGGGGCAGAAAGAAAATAGGTATGTATGTGCATGACATTTTAGAAGAAACAAGGATGCTAAATAGTAAACCATGCAACCTTATGGATCTGAACATTATAACAAAACATGAGCAGCCATACTGGGAACCAAGTTGGTACAACAACAAAATCTTATCCCACTATGTTCCCTAGAACCAGGTAGATAACAAATATTAAATAAAATAAGAGCTTACTTCCCCGAATATTAATCCCATAAAAATACACTTCAAAGTAAATTTATATCTAGATTACCATAAAATTTTAGCATCTTCTTTTCTGCTAAAAGCACGAAAGTCAATCAAAAAGAATAAACCCCATATTAAGAAGGTTTATGTGAGGAGGAATAGAGAAATAACGATGGTTTATTCCCTTGGTGTATATCATAACCATGTACCAGACTGACAGTAGTTAACTAGGGTAAAAATTAATATAAACAGACTGAAAAAGAAAGGAGGGAGGTGTCAGAAATTGTAGGGGGCATCCGTAGGGAGAACAATGTACCATAACCATGTACCAGACTGACAGTAGTTAACTAGGGTATAAATTAATATAATAGACTGAAAAAGAAAGGCGGGGAGGTGTCAGAAATTGTAGGAGGGCATCCTTAGGAAGAGCAATGGTCTCTACAATGAGTAAGAGTGTACTTTTTTTCTGTTTTCCTGGACTCTGCCACCACACTGGTACTGTGTCAGAGCAGAAGAATTTCCAATGAAGATTATATTATGTAATCAATCTGAACCAGTTGCTAACATAATATCAAGAGTCGGGCCTGAAGGACCTTAGTCACTAATACACAAATTCACCAAAAATATTAAAGGGCTTTGATCAAGAAACTGCAGCAGAGCAGTGAAAGAACAGGCCAGGAACAATAAGCAAGCATCACATTTTACACAATTTTATGTTCAACCAAACAAGTGTTAAAATGAAGCATTCAACATAAAACTAGGTCATCACAAATTTGATAGGTGAGGAAGAAAAATACCATGATGACAAAGTAAAGATAAAGGAAAGGCAACATAATTTCAGGATTATACAGTTAATCGCAAGAAACAAAAGAAGGAACTTACCAGTTCCAAGAACAAACACCTTCGTAATAATAGTGCATCACCCAACATAGGCCTTCAGTGTACTTCAAGACCTGAAAAATAGAAAGCAATAAGAAAACCTAAATCTCCAAATGAATCTGATAGGATATAAGAGGGGGGTTTTAGTAGTTAAGATAGTTAGAATGTTAGAGGGGTTAGCTAGATACAAATAGGGAAGAAGGATGGGAGATTCAGATTTGTTATCATTTTAAATTGAGCATTGGCTTTTTGTGAGAGGAAACCCTTCCAGAGTTGTTGCTATTTTCATCTTATTCGATGAAAGTCTTATCTCTCTCCCTTCAAATCTAGAATCACAATATAGCTCTGACCTGCCAGATCTTCAAAGGCCAAGAAAGTGTTATATAGAAGAATACTTTGGGATCCAACAGCTTAGATAGAAAAGATAATTATGGTAGCCATATCTTTGAAAGATAGACTATGATGAAGATCCAATGGGGCAACCAACAATCCATGAACAATCAAAGTCAATGGAGAAGATAGGATTGAACAATTGTTGGAAGCTACAAAATGAGATTGCCAAGATAAAAAATTAAATAGGTTGAAGGAGATATTAGGGAATGATTGGAGCTTCATAGGCTGGAAGAATTTGTTTCCAGTAGAAATTATACTTCTCTCTGTAACCTAAGCCAAGAGAGATGCAAATTAACCTAAGCTTAGAAATATCCCCAACTAATTTAAGTTTTAATACATGGACATCAGCCCATAGCAGAGCCCAGCATCACTGAGGAGTATTTTTCCATGCCTATGTTAGGTTGCAGACAAGCAAGGACCTCTATTTTTACATTAGGTGTGCCATTCGCATGCTTAAAACATGTTCCTTCTTCTCCAGGCCAAAAAGGCGCACCAGTATACATGCTACAGGTGTGATGTGACTTCCTTTTGAAATTTGAACTTAGCACCCAAGTAAGCTTCACGCATAACTACACGCGTTTTTAGGCTTAGTGTTAGTCCTACACACCAAAAAGAGTCGCTTCCCTTTGTCTCTGGGATAGGCTATAAAAGCATCACACTAGATCTCTTTTGAATGAATAGAAAATTGAGAGAAATTTTTCTCATGTTAGTTTGAAACTTTTTCAATCAATTCTTATATTGAATTGCTTAAGTAGATTTACGCTGATAAACTTGGATGGTTGGGTCGCTGGTGACATGAGTCACAGGGATGAAGAGAAATTAAGCAACACCCAGAGGTCCAGATTATTCAGAATTTGCTTTCGCCCTGGAACTCACCAGAGCCACTGAACCCAATCTTGCATGCAGGGCAGCGGGTTTCTCCCAGCAAAAGCTAAATGGGTGTAGTTGTCTTCCCGCAAACAGGGAAAAATTGACGAAGTGTATTATTTCAGTGTGGAATTCCAGTTTTCAAATTCCAATCTTGAGGAAATTAAGGAGGGGTGTATGATTAGGATTTAAGAAGGGGAAATCAATTGAGTGAGATAGTTAGAATATTAATGGGTTAGTTGGTAAGACGGGTTAGTATGATGTAAATAGTAAGATATAAATAAGAGATTAGAACTTGTGAAGGGGAAACCCTTGGAGGAGAGTTTTCTCATTGTTCTTTTCATCCTTTTCAATAACAATCTTACTTCTCTTCTTTTCATTTCAATTAAAGGTTCCTAACAAAATAAAAATTAATAAAATTTTGATTCATTAACTTACAACATCTTTCCGTATCGCTTCAAGTTCCTCAGGAGTTTTAGCATGAAATTTTTCCTCATAATACCTCTCTTTCCAGCCTGGTTCTCCCAACTTAATCTGTCGAAACCAGCAATATTAGCTAAATGAAGTGAAACAACTTCAGGTTAAACATATGATTTAGTTCCTATTATGTAACAAATTCTCAATTTAGTCTGTATGCATAAAATCATGTTAAATCAGTACATACACATGGAAAACATTGCAAATTTGGTTCCTGTCACCATTACTCCCTTCTTACACATCCTTGATTTGGTCCATATACGTCCAACACATTCTTAATTTGGTCCCTTACATACGGGTACAAAATTAAGAATGTGATACAAGAAGAAGGACCATATTAGAATGAGCTATACTCATAGGTAAAAATTAAACATGTGTTGCACAAGAGTCATAATTGCAAGCTTTACATATAGATGCATCTCTCATGCTCCTCAAAATAGCAAGCTATCACCTAGATTCAAAAAGAATTTAGAAGGTTCTGCACATAACTCAGTTCTATGTAGCATTATCATCCAATCAATTTCCCTAGCTCCTGTTTAGCACAGGCCTAAGCGAAGGGTAGTGCAACCATGTTACCATTTGAACTTGTTATATTGGTCACATGGCAAGAACTCCAACCATTCCCTATGCATACATTAGTAAAGATCATTCTGAGGCATGCACTTCAAATTCAAAAGTCCTTTGGAAATAAAGAATAAATGCAGATCCATAGTTTGAGAAATTATAAGGTTAAAATGTCAGTTAATTTTCTTCAGTTCTATTTCATGTTTTGAACAAAGGTTTGTCCAGGACTTGATTGAAAAAACCTTAAAAGTGAGGATATTGTGAATACAGGGTCAAGTAGGTTATATAATAATGGAGATAAAACTGAGAAACACTTCCAATTTTAAATATTTAAGAAGTCCTTCCAATTTTTTTTGTTCCTTCGTTATGAAATTTAACTACTCAACGTCAATCTAATTAACATTATGATATCCTAACGAACTCCCAAAATTTCCTCAACATAAATTACAGTCTTTAGAATGGTAGAACTAATAAAATTACCAACAAAAAGAAATTTGCCCCACATTGGATCAAAAGATCTATTTTCCAAAACATGCATTGAACCATATAGTGAATCAAAAGATTCATGACAAATAATAAAAAATGCCATAACAAATATTTTAACAAACAAAATTTTTTAATCTAATACCCACAGGGATGACAACTTTCACATATTTGTTACTTATTAAAAAACAACAATGAACAAACATAAATACATAGGAAAACTAAAATACAAAACAAAAAGACTATAAGAACTCTACATTTTTACCTTGTCCTCTTCGGCATCTTTTGAGTTGAATACATCAGATTTCTCGCGAAGTATCTCCTTCAATTTTGTTTTCAATTCATCTTTATTATCTTTTTCCTGAAAGGTAAAAGAATACTAAACTCAGACAAGACACAGAGGACCTAACCAGATCATTGTAAAAACCTTAGAATAACAATTATTTGACAAGATAACAAAGTGCATCTAATTCCTCGCCAGGCTCATACCCAATAATAGGTTAGCCCACCATATATTAGTTCTAAAGAATGCCTCTCCCGAAGCAGGAAAACATACTTCTATTTCAACACTACTCTCGGCTTCAACGATAGCAGCAGCAAGAGTGGCTCCTGAAGATAATCTAGCCACTTTATGGGGCCTCTCAGAGGTTTCTTTATGGTATTTTTTAACTGATGAGGACACTGGAGAGTTATAATGCCCAGATTGTTGAAATGGTGATGGTGTTGGAGCTGAAGCAAGACGAGAACCATGGAATCGTGAAACTGCAACTAAAGACTCTGGTTGAAATTGAGGCTCGGTGTCATCTCCCCTTCTTGCCTGTGCCTTCTCACGCTTTATTCTTTCCACTTGTCGCTGAATGCAGACAAATAAATGCAAAGAATAACTTCAAAACATGCAGTCAAATATCTATATATAAGAAGAAAACTATATAGATGTAAAAAAAAATTATCTCACTTATTAAAAAATGTTCCCGTCAATTATGACAAAATTTGAACAGACACACTTCCTCAATTGTGTGACAAACACATTCTACCAATAGGCACAAATTGATGAACTCTTTCTATGTAAACCTTAAAGGGTGAGTAGATGCAAAGCAACTAAACAAACCTGATGCAATCGAGCCCTTTTCTGAAATATTTTATCTTCATAAGATCCAACAGCCTGAATGAAGTGCTCCACCCTGCTCAAATTTATCTAAAAGGAGGCAGGAAAGAAAAAGACAATGTCAATGAATATGTCGATGAAAAGTGGCACAGCATTCACACAGATCCCCACCATTAATACCACATACCGTGCTACCATTGGTTAAATAACCGCCCAATTCCCTAAATTCCTTCTTGTATACTGCTATCAGCAAGTTGATTGCACCCTATGTAGAAGAAATGAAATTCCCAAGAAATAGATCAGTTACATAATAAAAATCAGCATATAAACATAACACTTCACGTCAGTTAATACATGGCAAATATAATAACAAAATAATTACTACACTACATAAAAAATTAAGAAATTTAAAAGGATGCTAAAGATTGGGACTTCTTTCCGCCTCAACATTGAGAGCATTCTTGAAGTATAGACAGCAAGACAATTCGGATCCATTTATCTTCACTAACAAATTATGCAAAATGATTTAAGCTATGCAAAATGTTTAAAAATAATTCACAATCAGTTTTTGTTTTACTCAATTAAATCAAATAGAATTGAGGTTTGAATAACAGATAACATTCTCTATGATTTTACCACAAAATCCATAGGAAAGGTCATATTGATGTGATAATACCTCACTCATTGTTTCATTAATACATTTCAAAGTTAAACCTAAAATCCAAATACCAAACTTGACCTAAACTGAATACAAAGCACCATACGTCATGAATTTTTTTGGTCACTATAAACTCTCAAAGATTTTCCGAAAAGAATATATGAAAAGGTTATCTCAAAGCCATTACTACTTTTGAAAAAGATAGACCATACATATATCTTAAAAGTGTTCCTAGACCATACAATATATCTTAAAAGTGTTTTGGTTCTGTGAGATACCAAAATGTATGGTAGTCACTTCTAAAGTTTTTTTTTTTTGCCAAATATATAACATTTGTTTGCCTCATTGTAAAAGCTTGAGCTTTTCAGATAGTGTTCGTAGTAAACTACAAAATCCTGCAAAAACACTCGCATGCTTGAAATTAACTTAAAATTCAGCGCAAGGTAAAATTATTTTGATACTCTATCCGGGCTTCACCTCAAAGCATTTCAGCCTTGTTCGACCCAACAATTTAGTCTTTCCAGATAGATAGTTCCTCATTATTTAGATAGAAGAAACCCATCACTTTCAAAATTGACCCAATTATTGAAGTTAGGTACCAAAACCCAAACCAGAAAAAAAAAAACCGCTCCATTTTTTGTCCAATACCAATTACAAGTCAAAGAAAAAATCCACAATTAATGCTTACAAAATAGAAGAGCAGTCCTGAAATTTGATTCATAGCAAGTATACAGTAGTAGAGAAAAAAAAGAAATAGAATACCAGACCTCACGAATCTCTAGTGTAGGCATATGTGGAAGAAAATCATTGCCGACAAAAAAGCACATGAAGATAAAATCATCCACAATGCATTCAAAATCAAACTCGAAAGGAGGATTAGGTATTCTCATCTCATACTCCAGATATTCTCTTAGAGTCCAAATATTCAGGAACTACAAAAAAAAAAAGGAAGTAAAATTAAGGACTAAACACAAAAAGTGTCGTATTCAATATAAGATAGGAATTTCATATCACAAATCCTGACCTGGTATGGCTTTTTAGCCACGACAGCCTCTCCTTTTTCATCAAACTCTCCTGCCTTTCTTTTTTCCTTTCCTTCGCAGTTTGCTGCCAAATGGCCCATCTGACCACAGAGGAAGCATTTGTCTTGTCCAGGAGTAAATACAACCTGCAATAACACATTATTTACCAATGATTCTCAATCACTCACAACAACTAATGGAAAGAAGCCAAAAATATTGCATAAAATTTATATTAAACATTCTTCATGTCAGCATCATATACTTATTTTACTACTCTAATAAACTCCAATTCAGATACAAAGAACAACTCGATAGGACACAAACCTCTCTAAGAATTGAAAAATGAACTTCATGGGTAGCCAATGCCAACATAATCAAATCGGCATCCTGTCATCCAAACACATCATAGGAATTTGTTAATTACAATCATGCTAAATCAAGCAAAAAAGATACAGTGAAAGTAGAAAAGAAGTTAGATTTTCTTTTCTTTATAAACAAAATCAAAGTTGAATTTTGAAGAGTAAGAAGATGTGGAAATAAGATGCATACCAAACCATATAGGCAATGTCGTGTATTTGGATCAAAACCATTAAGATTTCTCTGCAGGCGGATATAGGACATAATCTTATGCTCCCCTTCACCAGGAACATTTGCATCAGAAAGAATAACCTGCAGACACAAACATAAACCATGACATTAGTGAAGATTCCCCATCATGAGACGCAATTGCCACAGCCAGACAGTTTATATAAAATGAACTCTCTACCTTAATATTTTGCCAACCAGGGTCATTGTTCAACCTAAGATGAACATAGTACTGAAGTGCAATTGACAAAACAGCCATAAATTCAGTTCCTGGTGTAATGACATTTGAATCAAACGTTTGGGACTCTGCTTTAGGAGAAAGTTTTCTGCCCTCCTTCTCAAATTCCTCCCTTAACCTTGCTTCTTCAGCAGCCTATCACAAAATAGAAAAACAGGCAAACATGAGCAGAAATCATATCTACACATCTTATCATATTTCACCATTTCTTGACAGATTAAAGTCGCTCACATAAACATCAGTATCATAAGAAAGCAACAACATTAACCTCAAAGAAAGGGATCAATGCAAGAAACACTAGCAGTAGCCACCCCACACAGCTACAAAAAACGTACATTTTATCATAATAACCCTACCACCCAAATCAAGAAATATTTTACCAGCACATGTAGAAAGCCACAAAATTGTGATAAAAAGAAAAGTGTGTTGATTAATGGTTAAATACTTGAGACGAAGACCAGAGTATGAACTATATATATATATATATATATATATATATATATATATATATATATA
>Ga0214545_1004485_pt1 | contig 26058 bp, 20 predicted proteins | sample CNSS4metaG_FD_160064 | JGI IMG/M metagenome (GOLD analysis project Ga0214545, IMG submission 160064) | Root nodule microbial communities from cowpea collected in UCLA plant growth center, Los Angeles, California, USA - CNSS4 | ecosystem: Host-associated > Plants > Roots > Nodule | place: USA... | reverse complement strand
ATCATGATTCCGTTGGTGTGATTTTTAAATTTTTTTTATAAAAAATATTTAATTGATATATGGAACAATAAAAAAATGGGTATGGGTATGGGTATAAGAAAATACCCGTTACCCGGTGGGGATGGGGGTGGGTCAAAAGTTGTATACCCGTTGGGTTTGGGGATGGGAATGGGGATGAATTTTTATTATGGAGATGGGGATGGAATCATGATACCCGTACCCGCCCCGCCCCGTTGCCATCCCTATTCGTGACCTCCTTTTCTTTTCCTCTACCAAATTACATCACTCCAAATAATATAATCTTAACTTTATATTATGTTCAATAATTAAAAAAAAAAAAACAAAAGTGCCACATACGAGAAGAAAACACCTTTTCAAGCTCGAATATCTTGGAAAAAAAAATAGAACATAATTTTATTTGTTTTAAGAGAGATTAGAAGTAGTTATGTCTTTTTATATATATTTTTGAGATATCATTGGAAGAGAAGAATAAAAAGGTAAAGGTATGTGTAATTGATGTTATATATTCTACAAGTCCTTCTGGAAAAAAATATAATATTTAAGAAAAAAACTAAATAAAATTTAAATAATTTATTATATTTAAAAATATTAAATACTTTTTCTTTATAAAAAAATCATAAAGGTATATTTAACTTTATTTTGCAATTATAATCATATTATATAACAATATTATGTTCATATAAAATATAAAATATATAAATATATATATATATATATATTGAGTATATTATTTTAGTTTTTAATGTTATTGGTCAAAATTGTCAATGTCTTAGTATATTTATACGAAGTATATTTTAAAAATTCCTTTTGTCACTCCATTATAAAAACAATTCTCCAAAGAAGAAAAATTGCACAGCAAATGACAAATGAAGCAAAAATATAATAATGACGAAACATATTAAAAGAATTAAATATTCATTAAAAAAAAGAGTAAAGGTATGTTTATTAGTGTTAAAAATATTTTAAAGTGTATAAAATGAATTTAATCTTTCTAATTAAATTAACTAGTCCTTTTGTTTTAAAATCTAGTAAATTAAATAAAAACGATAAATTGGTATTCCCAAGTGTAAGAGTTGATCTCTTTGACTAAAAATTTCGAATTCTAAAGAACATAATTAGAAATGGTTAAAAAAATAGTAGAAAGAGAAGAATATAAAACTATAGAAAATTAGAGCTGTCAAAATGGGTTAGAACCCGCGAATCAACTCGGCTCATCACGAGTTCGGGTCGGGTTGGGTTGAAATTTTTTTACAAATTTCAATACGGGTTGATTTTCGACCCGACTCATTTAGAACCCGACTCATCCGGGTTGAACCCGTGATGAACCGGGTTGGTGAGCCAACCCGCAGATAAAAGGGTCACACAAATATTTTTTATTAAGTTGGATTTTACATTTAGGTTATGTTAGGTTATTTTTTTAGCCAACACATAAATAATTTATATTCTTTTTATTTTGGTTTGTATTTTGATTGTATTAAAGTATATTTAGATTTTAATCAGAATTATAATTTAGTTTTGACCAAACAAAAATAAAAAAGTTGTATTTTGTTTAATTAAGTGGACCCGTGAGACAACCATCTAACCTGTCAACCCGTGGTAAGCTAGGCCGGATTTGAATTTTTTTGGCTCGCTACAAAGTGAGCCGGATTGAGTTGGCTCACTAAATGATCAACCCGTAATGGGTCGAGGCGAGTTGAATTATCCATTTTGACAGCTTTATAAAAAATACTAATAACACCTATTAAAAAAATCAATTCATGAAATTGAATGCGCTATGTATTATTAAACAAAATTTATTATTTAGTTACATGTTAATAAATTTTAACTAACAAGGGATAGCATAGGAAAAATGCGTTAAAAAGAAGTAACTCAAAAAGTATTATAAGACGTATAAAGATAAAAGAATGTGGGACCATGGTGAGTTAATATAACTCCATGTATCATATTTTTAAATTAAAGTAAAAGTATTTAAAACATTAACACTTTTATTAATATTATTTAAAGGTTTACTTAAATTTTAAGTCCTTAGTAATTTTGTATATTTTCAATTAAATGTATATTAAATTTGGTTATCTATGGAGTACTTCAATTTTTATATTCTTTAGTTAAATTTTTAATATTTAATAATTTTTTGTAATTAAGTTATTTTGTTTCATCATCTTATTTTCTGTATTAAAAATTATGTAATTTTATAATTAATTTAAAGTAATATTACAATTAATGTTAAATAATATTCTTTATCACATATCTATTAAGCATAGTATTGTTATTTTAATCATTACATCCGATTAATTAAAAAAATTAAACAGCAGAACCTCAGTCAAAAAATATAAAAACTTTTAGTATCAATGTATAGAATTTTTTTTAATAAAAGTTCAATTCAAAATACAAAAATAAGTTATGAGAGACGTAAAATTTAAATAAGAATAACATGATAACGTAAATCATTAATTATAAGTTAAATTTCAATCATACTAATTATAATTTAACGTTAAAACTATTAAATAATTAATTGAACTATTAATTGAGACAAATAAATACTTTTTTATTTATAAAAATAAAAATTTTCATTAATTGAACATTTAAAACATACTTTTATATATATATATATATATATATATATATATATATATAGATAGAAATATATATATTTTTATATATATAAATAAAAATTTTTTTAAATTAAAAATATAAAAAATACATATATATATATATATATATATATATATATATATATATATATATATATATATATTTAAGTTATAATTGTATTGTGTAAGATTGAGATCTTTAAGACAGGACCACATCATATTACCAAGAACATTACGATGCAAAAATAAACTATAATTAAGAGGTTAAAAGTTATAATGTATTAACATAACCTTACACAATTTCGACATAATTATTGTTACAATATTTATTATCATCTAACACAAGTATGACTTGAAAGTATTTTTTGGGACAAATCTAATCTTGACTCTTGTATTGAGATGATATATGAACTAGAGAAAATCTTGACCATGGGGAGAAAAAAAAAACTTTTTATGAAAACTTTACAATATATAATTGGTTCCATAAAAACAATAAATATAAAGATAATAATTTAATTAATTTATACATCTTAAGAGACTAATTAATTAACAATTTAAAAACTAATTTACTCTTAAAATCTTTATTAGAAGCAACGGCTGACTAACCAATCTCTTTCTGAACATGCAACATGTATTTGTTTGATTATAGTTGACCAAGTGGGGGTTCAGTCAAAACGGATCCGGATGATCCTAATTGTTGTCACATAAATAAAATGATTTGGTGTAGTATATGAGTGTATATATATATATATACACACGTGAATGTTAGGTTTGAAGAGAAACTTTAATCGGAGAAATATAATATCAATCAAAACTTTAAAACATTAACGTTACTTTTAACTTAAAATTTTAAAATAATAAATTTATAAAATTTTATTATTATATAAATTTTTATTGTTATATAATGCACTAGTTTCTATTTTTATTGTCAAGACATATAGATTTACATTTGAATTTCTAACCTAAAATCTATTCATTCTTACTTGTCCTTGCGCGTCACGGAAGAAGAAGAAGATGATGATGCTTGGTGTTTAAGCAATGGCATATATTATATATGCATTAATGTGAACATGTCTACATAACCACCCTCCAACGCACAATCTTCTTAATAATACACTTGCCAGATCTCAGTAGGAACCATCCTACACTCCTTTTCTTCACACCTTACAATAAATATATATATATATATATATATATATATATATATATATATACACACACACACACAAAGACGCTTCTCTCTTCCACTTTTCTTTCCAAAGGTAAAAATACAATAAACTTTTTCCTTTCTTTTTTCCTCTCTCTCTTTCTCTACACAGTTTTTTTTGTCTGTTCATACTCATGCGTTGAAACTTGAAACCGGAAACGCTACTCATGTGTGTGTTGTAATAGTGAAGCATATGATATGGTGGGAAACTTTGACTTAATGCACCATTTTTCTTCTTTCGCCCTTTAACGGTTACCTACTATAACTTTTCAGGGAGAAGAGAATGTGAGTTTTTCTTTTTTTTTTTTTGCACTGTGGTAGGTGACAAAATGAAATGAGTTATTCATCCTTTGTTTCTTGTCTGGATCCGCGAATTCAAGCGTGCGTTCTTCTTCCTTCAAACTACCGAAACGGCGCGTTTGCAGAAGCAATATATTTGCCTTGAAACTTTTGTTCGAGTTATCAATATCAACACATACTCTCTTGTTTACATTCAGTGCTCTGTTTGCGATAGTCTGAATGAATCTCGCTTTGGAAGCAAACGATTGCTTCACGTCTCCGCGTTCTTGAAGTTTCATTTGGTGAACGCTAGCTGGCTCCTGCAACTTGATTTGCATTGAAATAGACCAAGATTCTTCCTTTAGAATGAAATTAGTTTCATTCCAAGAAGGAAAATAGAAGGTCTTTAAGTGTGTTGTTTAGTTTTTTATTTTTTTTTTGGAAATGAATGATAGTCGCAAACAACCATTTTAGTAAACAACTCCTAAAATTTTATTACTTTATTTAATTTTGTAATTTCCATAAAGAAATGAAAAATTATGGTAACTTTGTCAACTTTTCCAAATGTTTGTCAAAACGATCATTTTCTTTTTTTTTTTTTCCAATCTATCACCGTGTCCGTAATCTACGTTGTCAATTACACATTATTTGGTTTGTAACGCTTTGAGGTGTTAAGGTTTTCGGAGTTGTGATTTTTGAATTTATTTTGTTCGTTAATTTTGCGTAGTTGGAGAGTAGAAAGCACTGATCTGACATGGGTGTGGAGAATGATGAAGAAAGGAAGCATGATGACGGTAGCACGTCAGAGAATCGTGCAGAAAGCAGCACGAATGGGGAAAGAGAAGAAAAGAGTAAACAGAAAGAAAAACCCGAGACAGTTCCATTTTTCAAGCTGTTCGCTTTTGCAGACTCCACTGACATTCTTTTGATGGTTGTTGGGACTATTGGTGCCATTGGAAACGGGATGGGTTTGCCTATTATGACGTTGCTGTTTGGTCAAATGATTGATACCTTCGGTAGTAACCAGCAAAATGCTAACGTGGTGGAAGCAGTATCCAAGGTAAAACACAAAAAGTTTCTTTTTGATTTTGCAAATCGACTTTTGAAGCCTTGTTACAAGTTATAATGAGATCTTTGTTTGATTGATAAAACTACAGGTTTCTCTAAAATTTGTATACTTGGCAGTAGGATCTGGGATGGCAGCGTTTCTCCGTAAGTGTATTTTCTTTCACTTTGGTTTGTGTTGGACCATTTGACTTCTCTAGACGCTGAAGTTGAGAGAACCATTTCATTTTTCAGAGGTGACAAGTTGGATGGTCACGGGGGAGAGACAGGCAGCACGAATTAGGGGACTGTATCTGAAAACAATTCTGAGACAAGATATTGCTTTCTTTGATAAGGAAACAAGCACCGGAGAGGTGGTAGGGAGGATGTCAGGTGACACAGTTCTCATTCAAGATGCCATGGGTGAGAAGGTACCTATCATATGCTGCAACCTGCAAAAGATAGTTAATTTTGAATATGCTCAACATTTGTGCCTTTGAACAGGTTGGGAAATTTCTGCAGCTAATAGCAACTTTCGTTGGGGGATTTACTGTAGCATTTGTCAAAGGGTGGCTTCTTACTTGTGTCATGTTGGCCACTCTTCCACTTCTAGTTTTATCAGGAGCGTCTGTGGCATTAATCATAGGAAGGATGGCTTCTCGAGGTCAAACGGCTTATGCAAAAGCTTCACATGTAGTCGAACAGACAATTGGCTCAATAAGAACCGTATGTGGTTTTGTTAAAAGCCTGAGAAGATATCTGCGGAATTCTATAATTTCTCGGTTAAATGTACTGATTTCTTGTTTCTTACGTCTTGACATTGTATAATTTCCAGGTTGCATCCTTTACTGGGGAAAAGCAAGCTGTAAATAATTATAGCAAACTTCTTGTTGATGCTTACAAGTCAGGAGTGAGTGAAGGTTCCATAGCTGGTGTGGGTCTAGGCATGGTTATGTTCGTGGTTTTTGGTGGTTATGCTTTGGCTGTATGGTTTGGCGCAAAGATGATAATGGAAAAAGGATATAATGGCGGCACGGTGATTAATGTGATTATTTCCTTCCTAACTGCTTCGATGTAAGTAGCATTTTATTTTAAAGTATTTCCTCTGCTAAGGAAGTTTGGGAGTCCATTTTTTTTTAAACAAAACCAGAAAGTAGCCACATATAGAAATAAATTGATCCATAACTTATTTACATGATTCTTATATTTTTCAAATCATAGGTCTCTTGGACAAGCATCCCCTAGCATGAGTGCTTTTGCTGCAGGTCAAGCTGCAGCTTATAAAATGTTTCAGACAATTGAAAGGAAGCCAGAGATAGATGCCTATGATCCAAATGGAAAAATACTAGAGGATATTCAAGGCGAAATAGATTTGAGGGATGTTTACTTCAGTTATCCAGCAAGACCTGAGGAACTGATATTTAATGGATTTTCTCTTCATATAGCAAGTGGTACAACTGCAGCGTTAGTTGGACAAAGTGGAAGTGGAAAGTCCACGGTTATCAGCTTGATAGAAAGATTCTATGATCCACAGGCTGGTGAAGTTCTTATTGATGGCATTAACCTCAAAGAATTTCAGCTTAGGTGGATCAGAGGAAAAATTGGCCTTGTCAGCCAGGAGCCTGTGTTGTTTGCATCTAGCATTAAGGATAATATTGCTTATGGAAAAGAGGAAGCAACAATTGAAGAGATAAGATCTGCATCTGAACTTGCAAATGCTGCTAAATTCATTGATAAACTCCCACAGGTTCTAAGTTATAGCCAGTGTACTTTAATTTAAGGCTATTTCTTGATTCGTAATCTGGGAACATAGTCAATTTTCAACTTTTTACCTTTTTATGCAGGGACTAAACACACTGGTTGGTGAACATGGAACTCAGTTGTCTGGCGGGCAGAAGCAACGAATTGCCATTGCAAGAGCAATCCTGAAAAATCCTCGAATTCTACTTCTGGATGAAGCCACAAGTGCACTTGACGCAGAGTCTGAAAGGATAGTGCAAGAGGCTCTAGACAGGGTCATGGTTAACAGAACAACTGTTGTAGTGGCACATCGTTTGAGTACAGTGAGAAACGCTGATATGATTGCTGTCATTCATAGAGGGAAGATGGTTGAGAATGGTACACACCAGTTCGCTGATAACGTGCTTTCTTTTCGATTTCCATTCGTTGTGTGTGTGTGTGACTAACTCTTTGATTCTGACTCGTACTTTTGTTTGCGTATAGAGTATAATTCAAATCTTCTCAATATTGTTTGCATATATCTAGCTATAACTGTTTGTTTATTAATCAGGAACACACTCAGAATTACTAAAGGATCCTGAGGGAGCTTACTCTCAGCTTATACGCCTACAAGAAATAAGCAAGGAGACTGAACAGAATGCAGAGCATCTTGGAAAGAGTGAACTTTCTGCAGAATCCCTTAGACAATCTAGTCTAAGGAGATCACTTCAAAGATCTATTAGCAGGGGGTCATCCTTAGGGAATAGTAGCCGTCATTCATTTTCAGTTTCCTTCGGTTTACCCACAGGAGTTAAAGTTTCTGATCCTGAACACGAAAGCTCAACGCCCAAAGAGAAAGCACCAGAGGTTCCACTCAGCCGCCTTGCTTCCCTTAACAAGCCAGAGATTCCAGTTCTTCTGCTTGGATGTGTGGCTGCCATAATAAATGGTGTTATACTTCCAATATTTGGCCTGCTGGTTTCCAGTGTCATCAAGACATTTTATGAACCATTTGATGAGATGAAGAAGGACTCCCACTTTTGGGCACTGATGTTTATGACCCTTGGTATTGTATCGTTTCTCATAATTCCTGCGCGAGCATACTTTTTCTCCGTGGTAGGATGTAAGTTAATCCAACGTATCAGGCTAATGTGTTTCGAGAAGGTTGTCAACATGGAGGTTGGTTGGTTTGATGAGCCTGAAAACTCAAGTGGTTCAGTAGGTGCAAGGCTTTCAGCCGATGCTGCTTCAGTGCGTGCCCTTGTCGGTGATGCCCTGGGACTAATGGTTCAAAATTTAGCCACTGCGGTAGCAGGTTTGATCATTGCTTTCGTCGCATCTTGGCAGCTGGCACTAATTATTCTTGTCTTGATTCCCTTGATCGGATTAAATGGATATGTTCAAATGAAATTCATGAAGGGATTCAGTGCAGATGCAAAGGTTAGTTTTATTTTCAATAGCTGCACAAAGTTTTAAAAGTAACTATTATCCAGGCAATGAGATAAATTTTCAGTAATGAATGTTTGTCGCTGCAGATGATGTACGAAGAAGCTAGCCAAGTTGCTAATGATGCAGTTGGAAGCATAAGAACGGTTGCTTCTTTCTGTGCCGAAGACAATGTTATGGAACTATACAGGAAGAAATGCGAGGGTCCCATGAAGACAGGGATACGGCAAGGGTTGATCAGCGGATCAGGATTTGGGGTTTCATTCTTCTTACTGTTTTGTGTTTATGCAACCAGTTTCTACGCAGGAGCTAGACTTGTTGATGCTGGAAAGACAACCTTCTCGGGTGTTTTCCGGGTACTAACTCCTTCCTACTCGTAACATTCATTACATACTTTTTTTGAGGGGGCAGTGAGTGTATCAAGAGTATTAGATTTCAATCAACATTATGTTTTTACTTCCTAAAATTGTATCTGTTTTCATGTTTTGCAGGTTTTCTTTGCATTAACTATGGCAGCTATTGGAATTTCCCAATCAAGCTCTTTTGCTCCTGACTCGAGCAAAGCCGAGACAGCTACTGCTTCCATATTTGGAATAATCGATAAGAAGTCAGAGATAGACCCGAGTGATGAGTCTGGCACCACATTGGATAGTGTTAAGGGAGAAATTGAGCTTCGTCATGTGAGCTTCAAATATCCTTCGAGGCCTGACGTACAGATTTTCCGTGACCTCAGCTTGACAATCCATTCTGGCAAGGTATAGTTTGAGTTTTATACTTGTAATCAATCTCAGTTCAATAACAATAGTTTAGCTCAAGCAAATATGCGTAGCAACTAACGTTCACCATTAAAACTGTTGTTTTGTTTCAGACAGTAGCTCTTGTTGGTGAAAGTGGAAGTGGGAAATCCACTGTGATTGCCTTATTGCAAAGATTTTATGATCCTGATTCAGGGCAAATCACACTTGATGGGATAGAAATTCGTGAGCTACAGCTCAAGTGGTTAAGACAGCAGATGGGCCTTGTAAGCCAAGAGCCAGTTTTGTTCAACGAAACAATACGTGCCAACATTGCCTATGGAAAAGGAGGCAATGCCACCGAAGCAGAAATCACAGCTGCAGCAGAAATGGCCAATGCCCATAAATTCATTAGTGGATTACAACAGGTAAAGCATTTTTTTTTCTTAGCTTCTTTTATGTTATCATGTCTTTGCAACATTTCCAAGTAAACCTCTGTAGTATTGGCTGAATTGTTCTTATTGTCAAATGTGTTTTGACTTCACGCTTTACATTCCCTACCATGACAGGGTTATGATACCTTAGTGGGGGAGAGAGGAACCCAATTATCTGGTGGACAAAAGCAACGTGTAGCCATTGCACGCGCCATAATAAAAAGTCCAAAGATATTGCTGCTCGATGAGGCGACGAGTGCATTAGATGCAGAATCAGAAAGAGTTGTTCAAGATGCATTGGACAAAGTGATGGTGAACAGAACCACTGTGGTGGTTGCACATCGTCTATCCACAATAAAAAATGCAGATGTGATTGCTGTTGTCAAAAATGGAGTCATAGTGGAGAAAGGAAAACATGAAGCACTCATCAACATTGATGGTGGATTTTATGCTTCCTTAGTCCAACTTCACACAAGTGCTTCAACAGTATGAGTTTTGCCGCTCTAATTCCATATTTTTTTTTTCTTTTTTTCTTCTATAAGATCAATGCCTACCTTTACCTTTTCCATTAACAAATTTGATTCATTTTACATTACTGCTGCAATATATTGTCAATGAAAACAGATAACCAAAAATATGTATGAAGGATGGAAATATCTACAATAGTTTTTACAGCAATATAGCAATGTTCTGTGATTGATATTGATGATCGAGACGTGTTTTAACTTTCATAAACTCGTTGGGGCCCACAGATCTAAGTGGATGTAGTTTTCCAACTTAGTCAAACTATGTTCTGCTTTTTAATCATATAATTGGGTTTGGTCCTACCCATTATTTCTATACTTATTATGCTTTGATGTTGTCACTTTGGTTGGATTGGGATGAAGTAATTTTTTTTTTTTATTCTTAGCAGCTAGCACAGTTTTAAGCATCACTCAATTTCTTTTATCACTTTTGGTGTATCATTATATAATATTAACAGAAAATATAAACAATATAATAAAGTGAATAGATAGTAATACCACGTGAAGTTTGAATACTAGCATGATTAATGCTGTTCCATCTCAAGTTTTATTTGCCCAATTTCAATTCTTACAGCAAAAATTCAACATTTAAAATAATAAATTTAGTTGTCAAACTTCAACTATCATTACTACACAGGTATAAAAAAATAATAACACGTCTACACCAACTAATTCTTTGACTTTACGTATAACCTATTATATATAAAACGGATCAAAATCATTCAAACCTTATTCTACGAGGACACGTTTGTTTCAAACTAAGGTATAACAGGACAAAAAAAATCATCATACTCCAATAAACAAACAAATAAATAAAAGAAAGTACCAAGTTGCCAACATTACTTTTCACTCATTCTTCCAACATAAACTTAAGAAAAATAATATTTTAACCAAATTTTTTTACTCATTTTTAATCTACCATTTTTATCCTTAGTGTTGAGAATATTACTTAATATATTTTTTTATTTAAATTAATTTTTAGAAAATATTTCAGTTTTAAAGATATGTTTCAGTTTTAGAAATTTGTTATTATCTTAGATTAGGAGTGGGATATTCTAAATATTTTATACTTGATATTTGTTATATTTTGCTCTATATATAGAGTATATCAATAAAATACAAAAATATGTTCCTCGGTATAACATATCACATATATCTCTCATATATTTCATATCTCTCATATTTTCAAAAGTCCTAAAAAAATCCCAACAACTGGTATCAAGAGCCATTGTTCTTATGTCACACGTATTCCACTCTTTGATGGTGAAAGCTATGATCTATGGGCGGTAAGGATGCAAACATATCTAGAGGGGCTAGATCTATGGGAAGTTGTGGAGGAAGATGATGTTCCCTTATCTGAAAATCCCACCATGGCTCAAATGAAAGCGCATAAAGAAAAGAAAACGAGAAAGGCAAAGGCAAAATCATGCTTGTTCACAGGTGTTTCACAAATGATTATGACTAGGATCATGACTCTAAAGTCTCCCAAAGAAATTTGGGAATACTTGAAAGCAGAATATGAAGGGAACGAGAAGATTCGAGGCATGAAAGTTTTGAACTTGATAAGGGAGTTCGAGATGCAAAGAATGAAAGAGTCAGAGACGATTAAAGAATACTCAAATAAATTGTTGGGTATTGCCAACAAGATAAAATTGTTGGGAAAAGAGTTTCCAGATTCCAGACTCGTTGAGAAAATTCGAGAAAATTTTGGTGACGGTGCCGGAAAGATATGAGGCATCTATTGCTGCCTTAGAAAATACAAAAGATTTGTCTACAATCACCTTTACAGAGGTGATACATGCCTTGCAAGCACAAGAATAACGAAGATTGACGAAGATTGATGAGAGAAGATCATGAGGCGGTTGAAGGTAATTTAAATTACATGGAAGAAGATAATGCTCTCATAGTCAAGAAAAATAGAAGGAGCAAATACAACAACACACATGTGTCACAACCAACCAATCTTCAAAAGATTGGATTATAGATAGTGGTTGCACAAACCATATGACTCGTGATAGAGAAATTTTCAAGGAGCTCAATAAATCAAATATTTCCAAGGTAAGAATTGGGAATGGAGAACAACTTGTTGTGAAAGGTACGAGAACAATTTCAATTAAAAAACTCATTCAGGTATCAAATTAATTTTTGATGTCTTATATGTTCCTGAGATTACCCAGAATTTGTTAAGTGTGTGTGATAAAAAATGCAAACAACGAGGTATTCAAAGTCCACATGAAAGACAAAAGATTTGCGCTGGATTTTATGAAGGAGGAATTTGATACAAAGAAAGTGAGCATGAAAGAAGAGCATGAAAGAAGGATCAAAATTAGAAGATAAATATATCTTGAAGAAAGTAGATGTCCAAGTGAAGGAAGTAGATGGATGTTCACATTCTAATATTCACAAAAGGTCCAATGCCACTCCAATGAAATCCACACCGGACAAAGAAGAAGATGATGTTGATATAAGAAGAAATATGAAGGATGATGCCAAATTGAAGAAAGATGTGATGCCATGGAAGAAGGACAAAAACAAATATTGCAAGCACAAAAAGAGAAGAAAATCAAGCATCCAAACATGGAGAATCAAATCTGAAAATATAAAATTTAAATAAAGAGATATTAAGCAAGGAGGGATGTTGAGAATATTACTTAATATCTTTTTTTATTTAGATTAGTTTTTAAAAAATATTTCAGTTTTAGAGATATGTTTCAGTTTTATAAATTTGTTATTATTTTAGATTAGGAGTGAGATATTCTAAATATTTTATACTTGATATTTGTTATATTTTGTTCTATATATAAAGTATATCAATAAAATACAAAAACATGTTTCTCCGTATAACATATCACATATATCTCTTATATCTCTTATATTATCAAAGCCCTAAAAATCCCTTAAAAGATGTCTCTTTTATAATTTATTATTTTGCCGTTGTTTTCGTTTTTTATGTAGTAGCATATAGTTATTTAATTTTAATTTATTCTAAGTTAAATTTAAAATAATCATTAAAGATTTAATCTAGATATTAATCATATTTTTATCGAAAAATGTTTTCAGATAAACATTTGAAAATTATTGTAGCATTAGTGAATATCAATTCAATTTCTTTTTATTTTCACACGTCCTCGTCTATAAATGAGATTCTTGTTGAGAAAATTCCTGGAATAATGAATAATGTATGATTGGTTATCACTTTATTTCCATAAGAATAATCTTTTTATTAAAAAAAAATCCTGGTCCAAAAAATATTCTTAGTAATATCATATATCTTTTAAAACACATCTTCAATTAAAATTAAAATAAAAAAAGTATAAATAAACAGAAAGTGAGTTATGAAAGTACGTGAAGTGATAAGGATGAAGATGAATGAATAATAGATATGAAGAAACGTCATGGATGACGAAATTGCGTTGATTATTATAAGGAAGAAAAGGTGGAAATTAACCTCAAAACGCATAGTGGTTACGTGCTTGGCATTTGGTGAACTTGAAATATGGAAAGTTATTAGCTACAAATTAAAAGTTTATGACTAAATTAATTAATCCATCAGATATATGATATCCCGTGAAACACCACCTAATTATAGGTCTGCACAGTTATTGAGGCCTTGTTTTGTACCAATTTTTAATTCGCAAAGAATAAGCTAATTGTGTGACGATTTATTGAAACTGGTAGAAATAAACACTCACGATGGAACGTTTGTAAAATTATTTTTTAAAAAAATTTGTTGATAAATTTTTGACAATATACATATGATAACGATTAAAAAAATTTTGATGCGATTTGGAAAAAAAATAAATAAATGTTTGTTCTGTATTGAAAAGTAAATTTTATCAAATTTTATAAAAAAAATTTGTCGAAGTATCGTAGTCTTTATTCTTTTAAAGATTAATTAATTTTTAATAATTTTATAAATATAAGTATTTTTAATTAAATTTGTATTAATTATGTGCTCTACTTTTTATTAGCTATAATTTTCTGATTAATATAAATTTTTATTTTGTACTAATAACGTAAGGTCTTAAAGTCATCAAACAGTATTTTTATTTAAGATGTTTATAAAAAGTTATTTATAATTTTATGTTAATCACAATACATTTTATATTACTAATAAAACCTCACACTTAACATGCATTGACAATAAGCAAAATAATAAAGTAAAGATAATTTCCACACGGCTGAAATAACTTTTTATTGGAATAAATTTGAGGAGATATCGACCACTACAAGCATGCTTTGTATGAGTAGAAAACTAAGATAAATCAGTTCTGATACTATTTTTGAAAGAATTTTTTTTTTTCAACCGGGAGGATTGATCACATTTAAGGTCTGAATTGTTCATATAAAATACTTTATATCACATCCAAAATAAAATTTTAATGTTTTATATTTATGAGCCTAGTTTTTTTTTTATAATATTACTCAATTTTTTTTTACTCGATGGGTAACTTATAACTCACTTGAATTTTTAATAAATAATTAAAAATTACATGAAAAATAAATTTTTAAAAAATATAAAAAGTTTGAATGCTCACTAAAAAACAGTGGAGGATCCATTATTAAAATTATGAAAATTTACGAATTCCTTGAAACTTAAAACAAAGCACGTATAGAACTTTTTGTTTCAAAAATGATCTTACATACCTTTTAACGTGTAGATGGTGGTTTAGTTAACTTTCTTTTATAAGAGACTATCTTTGTGTTTTAACATGAAGATATTTGGTTCCTAAGAACTGTGAACAATGTTTAAAAAAAATAAATGCAAAGTTATATTTTTATTAAAATTTTAAAATTAATTTTTGATAATATATAAACAGTAAACTAAAAATAATTATAATGTCAAATTATTAATCTTAACGTGCTTTTTTTATACAACTTTACCATAAATTCTAATGATATTTTTACTTATTTAATATTCTCAAAATACCTACTGACTACGTCTACGACATTCCAATGTAAAATTAAAAACAAATGCTATTATCCATTTTAAGGTAGAAAAATCAATTTTTTTGGAGCTTAAGTAAATTCTATGTTTGTAATAATTCTGTTATTTGTTGTGACACATCAATATCAAGTTATTGCTGCTTTCAAAACACACCCTCTAAAAATAATAAATATGCGTTGAAATGTTGAATTTTGAATTATTAATGCATCTATGATCTGTTTTAGATTGAGATGCACAATTCTTCAGGATTCAGCCCTAATATTTGACTCATCCATTCCGAATCACGTATACACAATATATTTAGTACTTTAATTGTTTTATTTTATAAGAAAAATATATAATAGTTGACTTTAGCAAGCAAGATATTCAAGTAATATAAATTAGATTCTTATATGTAGCAATAAAATTCTAATACAGTACATAATTTAATTAAATATAAGTTTCATTAAATTTTAAGTGTTTTATAAATTTGTATATTTATTACTTTAAAAAAAAAAAAATAGGTGCTCATTTCTGACCAAGAACAAGTGATAAGTTGATTGACACTTTGGACTAAATTAAAGAAAACAAAAATACGTGAATTGATTGATGGGTCAAAATTGAGAAGAGAAAAATAACGGGTCATCTTATCAATAGTAAAATCAAATATTTAAGTGGAAATAAGAAATATTTTAAACATTCAGTAAATAAAAAATATTTAATAAAATTTAATTAAAAATAATTAATCATATAGGGAAGATAAACATTTTAGGAAAAAAAGCTTAATCATAAAGAACCCATTTATTAAATAAACAAAGAAAAATAACTTTTTTAAATTATTGAAAAATTATAAAAGTAAATTATCTTATGAACGAAATTTTACTTTAATAAGTTATGTATATATTTCGATGTTGACCGGAATAGATTCTAATTTATAATTTTAATATTATATTAAAAAAATAATTTTAAGTCTAATTTAATATGCAAACTCACAAAGTGATATTTGTATTATATATTATAAATTTTGTTATATGTTAAAAAGTAAATAAATTTAATTAATATTTAAAAGTTTGAAAATGAGGGATTCAATAATGGGATTAGTGGGATAAAAATATCAGGCACTGGAAAGTTTCGAAACTTTATGTGTGTTGAATATTAGATTAGCTTCATGATTAAAGACTTGCTTGTTTATTCTGTTACGTAATGCTGAGGTATCCACACACGTCATCTTTATAGTTTTAAATTTAGTTTTGCGTTTCTGGTATTGAAAACATAGTTTATTTGAGTGAAGAATAAAACATATTTTAGTTTTCAAGATTTGCTTTTGTTTGTTCATGTTATTTGAAGCTGAAAGTGAGTTTACGCAAAGCTGTTATTAAAATCGCATAGCACAAGATTCGCCAGATGTAAGGATCATTGTCAAAAGGAACAGAAAAATGTAATTGTCTTTTTTTTTTTTTCTTATTAAACTAAAGGTGCATTGAATAGTGCACTATATTTTATAAATTTATCCACTTTCCATTTTTAAAGATATTAATGTAGAAAGATACTATTTTCTTTATTACTTTATTATGGTAGTGCAAGTGTGAGTCAGAAATATAATTAATAAAATTAAACATTATATAAGAATAAAGACACGTAATATTGTTATCTTAAAATTTTGAATTAAGAATAATGTCAATATTTTATATAATTGGATTTAAGTTTTATTGGTGTTTCTACGATGTTCTTAGTGAACCTTTTTCTCTTTAAATCTAACAATTATGATGGATTATATTCACTAAATTAAAAGTAATATCAAGACTTGAGAAGCACTTCTCATTTAAAAGATGTGAATTTTATATTTGTAATCAACACTTTGTGCTTATTTTATTTGTAAAATATGGTGAGTTTTCTGCGTTAGTTAGATACATATAGAGAGAGGTAGGGTTCTTCACCAGAAAGATGTGGAAATGTAAGTTTTTAAAATACAATTTAAGCATCAAAGTGCAGTGATTCTTAAGAGTTAATTATGAATATCACATGCAATGCCCTTTTTTAAGCTACTTTGAGTGCTTCATTGCACCAACCTAGCCTTTTCTTCTTCTTCTTTTTTTCCTTTTCCTGCAAGAGTGCAGAAAGTATGAAGGAAGAATATTGAAATTGAAATGAAAGCTCCTCCCATCAAACATTGCTTGTGATGAGTTAGAGTCGTTTAGAAACGCGTGATATTGGATGAGAACAAATAATATATTTCCAAATATTAACATGTTTTAACTTTCTTCATTTCAAACTCTAACTCACGGACACATGATATTAGTCTATAACAATATATAAAGATAATATCATATTCTGTATTTATATTTTGATATTTTATTTTTACTCTTAGTTATTATTTTTAAAATTAATTATTTTATAAATAGTTTATTTTTAATCGTTATTTTAAAAACTTTTTTTTGTCACTGTTATTTTCAAAACTTCATTTTTGTACATATTTCAATTTCCAAATTTTAAATTTAACAATTATTTTAAAAAATAGTTATATATTTCTTATTCATCTTAATTTAAAGTTTTATGAAAATTAAAAAAATATGAACACGATAGTGCTTGTATTTTCGTTAGTGATTAGAAATTGAATATTAATTTATACTTTTAATCTTTTGGATTGTAATTTGAGTTTTAAATGATGTTGAATTTTAATTACATGTTTGAAGTTTAAGCTTTTAAGAACTTTTAAGATTATATAGAGTTCATAAAATTATATAGTTTTTGTGTGGATGTCATTTAGAAATATTATTTATATGTATTATATTTTATATAATAAATTTGTCACGGTTATTATAGTTAATGTGATGTTTTACTTTTTACAATTATTATATGTATTTTGAAATCTAGTTTCAATTTTCATGCTAGAAAGTTATTGAAAGAACAAAATAGAATTAAAAAGATGATTTTTTTCTTAAATTAAGTAAATTGGTCTTCACATTCTCAGCTATTTTTTATGTTATTTTTTTATTGAATATTTAAAATATGTTGATGTCGATATATTAAAGTTTGTTTAATATATTTTAAATTTAAAATCAAAGAATAAAATTCATCAAAAATATTCAAATTCATCCATTAAATCTATCAACCAATAACCTGGTTGGACTTGTCCTTTTTTTTAAATAAGTTGAATTTGATTAATCCATCAAGTAACCGTGGAGTAACGGATAAATACTCTCGTTGTATTTGTATTTGTTTCTTTTTTCAGTTTTAATATTAATTAATTTTATAAAATAATATAAAATTCAGATAAATGAAATATAATATTATCACATATTTATTATTTAATATTAAAAGGAGATGTGTTTCTTTAATATCAACTATTTAGAAAGAAATTATAATTGTATATATTTCAAATTAAAATATCAAATAAAATTTCACGAAAATTAAAACATTTATTAAATTTGTAAACACTAATGAAACCTAGTTGATAAAATTAAAAAATATTTTTAAAAAAATATAAAAGAAAAACATATATTCAAATTAAAAAATATTTTAAATATATATTTACTTTATTTTTTAAAATTCTAATGAAATGCCTTATTTTATACACTAATAAAAGTTATAATACAACATACTTAATCACAATCACACAAAGAATAAAAATTAAACTAATAATAATAGAATTTCAACATGGATATTTCATCTTTTAAACTTCAATATATGTTGGATGATGATAAAAAGAATCATGACATTTACATTAAATTATTATATTATAGTAAATAAAATTTATTTATACAAATATAATCATAAAATTACACGTATGATAATAAGTTAGAAAATAAAAATAATTATATTAGAAATATCAAAATGGTACGTGATAAAAATAAACAAAAAATAAAAATATTAAAAAAATGATCAAATGTGTGTCGTAGAAACAATTTGAGAGACCATGGAATGAAATCGCAAAAAGGAAAAGAAAATGTATAATTAAGGGTACACTACAAAAAAAAAAACGATTTTTTTCTATGGACAAAATCTATATGGAATGTATAAAATCTATATGTAATTAGATATTATTTATTGATTACATACAAAAACAAATTTGTATGTAAACCAGACGTCGATAAACTTACATACAATTTCGTTTGTAACTTTACATACGAAATTTTTTGTAGGTATTAGAATCTATATGTAAATTACATACAGATTATTCCATATGTAATATGTCTCATGATGAATTACATATGGAATATTCCGTATGTAATTTACATACGGATAAAATCCATAGATAATTGACCATGATACATATGTGTATATTATATATGGAATAATCCGTATGTAAATTATATAAGAAATAAATTCATATGTAATGTTAAATATATTACATATGAAATGATTCGTAGATAATTTTAGGTCAACTTTATACAATCTGTTACGTATATAAATCTGTATGTAATAATATAATTTTCAAGTTAAAATTGTATTTTCTATTTTATTTTCAAATTTTTTTACTTTTCCTGTCAATTGCAATGACATTTCACCAACACCAATAAGCAACATTTCACTTAATCTAAATTCAAGTTAATTATAAGTAATATAAAATCCAAATCAAAAACATTATCCAAATCCAAGTTATAAACAAAATAAGTGGCAACATTTAGTCTAAAATTCCTAATATATTTCTAGTAAAAGTGCTAACATAACATAATCTTATGTAGCCCAAAAAGTGCTCAAAGATGTAATGGTAATCAAGCTCTAACAGAGCATAATCTAAAAATGCTAACATAATGAAGAAGTGCAAACATCTAAAGGCCTAATATTCATAGTAGTCATGTCGTTCTTGTTGATTGTTTAGTTGTGGTTGCTCCTGGTCTTATTGTGGTTGCTCCAGGTCTTGTTGAGGTTGACTTTGCTCAAGTTGGTGTTGTTGCTCTTGGTGTTGTTGTAATATAGTTTGTACATCTGGTGGAAGGAAAGGGAGGACAACACTAACAAAGAACTGAAATTGTCGTTGTTGTAATTGTTGGCTTAACCTCTCATTGTCCTTCCTATAATTCAAACTTTTTTGTTTTAGATGGACAATCTCTTTTGAAGAGTGACTTGAATTTCCATAATATGTGAGTTTATCCACATGTTTGGTACGAGTAACCGCTCCAATCCCATAAATCCAACCTTTTTTTTTCACCTGCAACAAGAACCCAACTATCAGTCCTTATTCTCTCTTCTTCTTTAGGTTCCATGGGAGATGATTCAAATTGCCTAGCACAGGATGCAACCTCTGATCTAGCTTGAGCATACATGCTCTTAAATTCCTCCTATTATTTAGAAAACAATTTAATTCATACATGCAATTCATAACCTAATAAAAGAAACAACAAAAAATAAAAATACTAGACTTACATGTGTTTTCCTAGATCGTTCATCCACAAATTCACCATTACTCTTTCGTACATTAATTTGCTTAAAAACTTCATCAATAACAGCGTCAACACCATAACTTGTTCATCCACAAAGGAGAACAAATGTATTATTAAGGTTGTGATAAAATGAAAATTGTTTTAGCGAAATAAAAAAAGTTCGCAAGATGAAACGAAAATCAATAATAATATAATAAAGAAGATATATTTTTTATATAACCTAGTAACCGAAATGTTTATGCTATTGAACATTTAAATTGAGAGTAATAAACATTCTCATGTGAAAAAATATATATATACTAAATAAAAAGATTAACGAAAGGAGTAGAATATTCAAATGTGAGACATAAAATATAATTGACATACATCATTTAAACATCATTGCATGAAGGATACGAATGAATTTTATGACAAGTCAGCTAATTAGAAGAAATAAAAAATTGAAAGTGTGTTAATATATATAGATAAGGTTACTTAATAGACTATAAGTATTTTTATAATTTAAACGAGAACGAGTACAAGGACGGGGACATGGTGGATATATAAATCTTCATCCCCATACTCAATTGAAAAAGTTAAATATTTCTCATGTCCATACCCATACCCAGTCAATGTGGAGATTTTTCGTCAAACATATACGAGTTTGGGCAATACCCATGAAGCATGTTTATTTGTCATCCCTAATCTCATCCTATCTCATCTCCAATTAAAAAAGTTGGGTATTCCTCATACTCATATTTAATCAATTATAAGAATTTCTCATTAAAACGGAAACGAGTTCGAACAATATTCACGAGACGGATTCATTTGTACTCACGAGACAGGTTCATTTGTGATCCTAATTGTAAGTAAAGAGTAACCATCCTATTAACATAACACTAACATCGTGGCCTGCAAAAAAGAAGTTGCGTGCAATATTCTTTTTTAAGAGAATATTAAAAGAACATTTATGGTTAAAGAAAATAAAATACTACCCATTATTTTTTTAAGAAAATATCTTCCATATTATAGCAAATGCAAGAAGATATAAGAGATAAAGGAAACTTTACAACTACGATTCATTGATAAGTTCAGAAACTATAAAACTTTCATATTAAAGGAATGAAAATTAATTAACGACTATTTGTTTACCATATAAACTTAATATTATTAGACTCATGAGACGAAATAAGTATGTTCAACAATTATCTAATAATCCTAAAAGCTATCTAGGAGTTTTCTTTATAAAAACATATAAAAGAAGTATAAAAGATTAATTTAGAAATATACAATTTCTATTCTACAATCCTTTTCTTAATCTTTTATATATATACTCTTGGAGCCAATTGTCATGTCTTAAAAAATAAATACTATGTATAACATTTTTTCTATGCGCCAAAAACACAGCATAACTTTGTGTGGTTCATTATAAAAGAAATACCTATATACAACTCAATGACCATTCACTTCCAGAAATATTATACCACAATGAAATTGCCAGCTTGGAAGTTGATTTTTGGTACTTTCCTAGAAAGCAATATATTTTAAAGTACCAAATTCAATAACTTTAAACACGGGGCAGAGGCACATTAAAAAAAATCCAGAATCTAATTGAATTATTTCTATTCTATGTTTTTTTTATCTTGATCTTCTAATGAAATATCAATATTTTAAAAAATATTAATGATTGAAAATAATGTTATAACATATTTTAAATTATTCATAAATAAATCCAAATATAATTTATCTAATTAAATATTTATGAATTTCATTATAATATAACTTATATAATAAAAATGTGCTTATTATGATTTACAACTACATGAAAAATATATTTATATTTACCTTGTACACCAGACTTACTAAAATACTATTTATAAATAATTGTAAATAACTTTGATATACATTATCTTAATTTAAACATTATATGATTAACTTAAAATAATCTTAATACTTTTTAATATTTATCGTGCCGTGCTTTTTCTGCAAGGCAAAGATATAATTAAAATTGATCAAAACACAAGATGTGCCTCTATCAGAGAATTACACATGTAGAAGAAAAAAAAATTGTACGAAAGTGCAGTCCATTCAAAAGTGAATATGAAATGACACAGCATATTTATTTCCCTGCACATAGCTTATAGTTCATCACAGAAAAGAATGCTTCATGCAGTATTTATCAAATAAATATCATACAAAATAAAGAAAAAAAAGGAAAGAATTAAGCATGAGATAAACTTTGCTAAAGTATGAACACATCACATTTACGACTAGTACGAGACCCGTGCGTACGCACGGATATTTTTTTATTTTTTTGTTTTTGTGTTATTGTTGTTATAGGTATTTTGTTTAAATATTATATATTATATTAGTTAAAAATTAAAGTTTTGTTATTATTGATATAATTTATATAGATTTATAAATATATCATTTAGATTTTGGCTAATTATAACAATCTGCTTTATTATCTAATTATTCAAGACCATTGATTATGTTCATTATATATTGATATAAACCATAGTTACACAATACATAGTTTATAGTTATACTTAATTTATATTGAAATATTGAAATGACTATATTTGAGAATAAATCTGAAGGGTGTGATTTTGGCGGCAAGGTATAGTAATCAGGTGTCGTGTGAACTTTTGTTTCGTACATATTACATATCATTATTAAAATAAAATATTGGTATATTGTGAACTTTTGTCTCGTACAAAAGTATTGTCTACATATGAATAATCAATTTAAAGAAAAATGAAAAGATGCAAACATATTGTGAAATGCATTGAGTTATATATTATATTAAAATGAAATGCATATGTACAAATTGTTGTTAAAATAAAATATAGGAATATTGAGAATTTTGGTATCGTGCAAAAATAATGTCCACACATGAATAATCAACTTAAACAAAAATACAAACATAATGTAAGATTGATGTTAACATTTTTAAACAAAAAAAATGCAGGTATTGTTATCGATATATACATTAAATTTATAATAACCAATTCTTGATGGGCATACACATTTTTTTTCATTCTTTTAAAATGTACATTGAGTTATATATTATATTGAAATGAAATGCATATGTACATATTGTTGTTAAAATAAAATATAGGAATGTTGAGAACTTTGGTCTCGTGCAAAAGTAATGCCCACACATGAATAATCAACTTAAAAAAAATGCAAACACAATGTAAGATTGATGTTAACATTTTAAAACAAAAATAGATGCAGGTATTGTTATCAATGTAGACATTAAATTTATAATAACAAATTCTTGATGGGTACACGCATTTTATTTTATTTTTGTTTAAAATGTACATTGAGTTATATATTATATTGAAATGAAATTCTTATATATTGTTGTTAAAATAAAATATAGGAATATTGAGAACTTCGGTCTCATGCAAAAGTAATGTCCACACATAAATAATCAACTTAAACAAAAATACAAACATAATGTAAGATTGATGTTAACATTTTTAAACAAAAATAGATGCAGGTATCGTAATCAATGTAGACATTAAATTTATAATAACAAATTCTTTATGGGTACACGCATTTTATTTTATTTTTGTTTAAAATGTACATTGAGTTATATATTATATTGAAATGAAATTCTTATGTATATATTGTTGTTAAAATAAAATATAAGAATATTGAGAACTTCGGTCTCGTGCAAAAGTAATGTCCACACATGAATAATCAACTTAAACAAAAATGCAAACATAATGTAAGATTGATGTTAACATTTTTAAACAAAAATAGATGCAGGTATTGTAATCAATGTAGACATTAAATTTATAATAACTAATTCTTGATGGGTACATGCATTTTATTTTATTTTGGTTTAAAATGTACATTGAGTTATATATCATATTGAAATGAAATGCATATGTACATATTGTTGTTAAAATAAAATATAGGAATATTGAGAATGTATTTTTTTGAATATCATTTTCAGGTTCTTTTTTAAGTGTTGGGATCTGAAAATGTTAAATGATGAATGCGTGTGAGAGAGATTGAACAATATCTGAAGTAGTGCAATGATGATCAAACCGAGAAGAGAGACATAAATGAAGTGTGAAATGTTAAGAGAAATAAATGTATCTTTTGAATATTTTAATCTGAATAAGTTGAATCATGAAAGCGTGTTGGAGATGAAACAATAAATGGAGTAGTTGAAATATTTAGACCAGTGCAATGATGATTATCTGGATCAGTACAATGATAATTATCTTGAGCAGTGCAAATAATAATGAAAAAATATTTATACAAAGGTGCACCATATTCGAATATCAGAAGAGATTAATGGATTATTTTAATATTTAAATCTCAATCAGTTGAATCATCAGAACACGTTGATTCCGAACAGTTCAAATTAATGGAGCAATTCCATTATCTAGACAAGTGGTACAATGATGATTCTCTGGAGTAGTGCAAATAATAATTAAAAAAATTTATACATACATTTATTCAAATCTCGTATACATTATATAGATGTTATGCAAATACATTTCAAAATCTTGTCATTGGAAGTTGTGCAGGATTTATTTAGCAATGATAACTTTAGATTTCCAATATGGTGCGATCTTTCGTATTTATTAAATCTTGGATTTTTGACCAATGATAAACTTTACATTAAATGATTTTGGTCCAAATATAAATCTTGCAAAACTGTAAATAGTTCTTATTATGATTTTGCATTTCTGAAAAGGAATTTTGGAAGGCTATTTGCGTAGGGAAACATGTTTATCAAATTATTTTAGAGTCCTATTTGCAAAATCTAATAATAAAATTAATCTACTTAATTTTGATGAATTGGATAATTGAATCTTAAAAAAAAATTAAAAGCAACGAAAAAATAATCGGTAGAAGTTTATTTTTATCGTTATATTATTTATATTACATGAGAGAAATATAAAAGAGTCAATTTTAAACATAACTATAATCTTAAATATAATTTTACTCAAAAATTAGTTACAACATCTCAATCCTCAATTTAAACATAACTATAAAGTTCATTTATTTTGTAGAAATTACCCCGAGAGAAGAGAGAAAGAGAGAGGGATGGTTGGATAATTTGCCAACTGGGAAGATGCACACCTTCAAATGTTTAAAAAGCCCTGAGAATAAAGGCAAAGGTAGATGGAAAATGGAATGGTTGGTCTTGTGCTATTGCAAATAAACCTGACACAAAAAGCATTGAATAATAAATTGTGGGGTAAGGATTGTCTACATAATTTGTGGTAACTAAGGGAAAAACAATAATGATCCATCTTCAGATTATCCATGGTTCCACTCCATCGAAACAAACAGCAAACAAATAGCATAAATATTATAAATTCACTGTGCCAGGAATTAATGTATCCACATGGTATATTTTGATACCTGTGCCAGGAGTAAAATAAAAGTTAGGAGCAGTTGTAAAAAATTTTTCAGACATAACTCACGTATAATATCCGTGTCATAAAAAGGAGACCCAGTGAACATGCATTGCATTAGTGAAGATGAAAAATTGGTAAGTCAACACCTTTAAGGAAGTATAATCCCAATATACCAACTAACAAAAAGTAAAATAAAATTGTTAAACATTAAAATTTTTCATGCGCTGGAATTGGCATGATGAGATAGCCAAACCACAGTCCTCCCCTTTCTTCTTTTCTCGCCTTTCCCAACCCCTCACTTTCTCTCTCTATATATACACCCAACACCATATCCATAAAATTATAACCTTGCAACATATCCCGGTCTCATCTATTA
>Ga0214545_1004479_pt1 | contig 26085 bp, 21 predicted proteins | sample CNSS4metaG_FD_160064 | JGI IMG/M metagenome (GOLD analysis project Ga0214545, IMG submission 160064) | Root nodule microbial communities from cowpea collected in UCLA plant growth center, Los Angeles, California, USA - CNSS4 | ecosystem: Host-associated > Plants > Roots > Nodule | place: USA... | reverse complement strand
GGAAGAAAAAAAATAAAAAAAAAAAAAAAAAAAAAAAAGAAAGAAAAGAAAGCCAGCAAACAAAAATTGGACACAATGCTGACGGATCTTTATTCTTATATGGTGCTCAACTTTCTCATTTTTACCCAATGTGAGAATTAGACTCACTTGGATTTCCCAGCAACATACCACTATGGGTCTTTTGAGAGAGGATTACTGAAGAGATAAAACACCAATGAGACATGAGCCCAACTCATACAGAAAATATTGACACCACTTTCAACTCAAAACCTTAAGACAATGAGTTTATGGGTCTTCATCCTTATATGGTGATCAACTTTATCATTTTTACTCAATATGGAACTTAGACTCACACTTGACTTTCCCAACAGTATACCACTTACTAATGGGTCTTTTGAGAGATGATTACCGGAGAAGTACAACACCAATGAGACATGAGCCCAATCCACACATAAGGGATTGATACCACCTCCAACACAAAACCTTAAAGCAATGGATTTATGGGTCTTCATCTTATATGGTACTCAACTTTCTCATTTTTACTCAATGTGGGACTTAGACTACAATTTAACTTAATGTAGAACTTAAACTCACTCGAATTTCCCAACAATCTCCCCCTCAAGTGAGTCCACATTGAAACTTCCCCCTTCAGCTAACCACAAGCCCACCAAAACTAACCTGGCTTTGATACAATGTTAAGAAGTGAATTTTAAGCTTAACTCAACTCCACAAAACCGGCTTAAAAGGTGAGGTTTGCACATACTTATATACTCTAAATGAGAGTTATCTCTAGTCGATGTGGGACATCCAATACACACAGTTTAATTGTGTTGAAGTTGGAATTTAGAGATATAAAACATGAGATTGCAACTTGAAACATAAGATTTTCTTATATTAGTCGAAGACAGCTTTGACAAACCTCAGACACTTGCTGAATAAAATCAGAGAAGCACACAGGCCAGAGGCTCACAGGAAGCAGAGTCACTCACAAGTACAAACCTAGTTAGATCCAAGGGAAACAAGCACACCCAGGGGAGGTTCTCACAAGAAGTTTCACATTAGATAATAAGACTTGGGGGATCCACATTTTCTTTTCCACGACTGAAAATTGTTTGAGCATTATTGGCAATTTACAGATTTTACCAATCTTACTAGCAATCCTTCCACAATCCCAACAAAGCAAGTTTCTTGCTGGGAGTGGATGTGTTCCACCACCCACAACCTACAGATCATGGAATCTACAGTCTAAGTTGCAATACTGACAGCACTGCACATATACTTACTTTATACACAATAGTTCAATATGCAATTAAAACACTGTCTAAATTGCAAAGCATGAAGAAAATCCACCTTTCAATAGAGTCTGCAACATACTCCAATGAGTCACTAAGAGATGCCAACAAAATAAGTTTGTTGTCATCATGGATCAGGTTTTCCTGGAGAAAAAACATAACAAAGTCATTACTACATAAGCACAATATACAGGAAGAAAACTATATCAACAAGGAAACACAATAATTTGTTAGTATAGACAGAGAAAATCAAACCTGCTTAATAGGACGCAAATTTAACAGTAATTCACTTAGTTCTGATTCAGCCTCAATTGTTTCAGCATCAGATGAATTACTTTCCATATTAAACTGACCGAGCTGATTCGGTAAATATGCACTTGATGAGTTGAGTCTCATCAGTTTGTCAATATCAAACCTCCCAATAAGCATATAACTCTGCTTCTCAAGAACAGCCTGTAATATAATTGATTAAAATGTTGGCAAAAAGTGAAGGCCACCATGCTAGAGTAAACAACTATTTATAGACATGTCAATTATCAACTTAGCCAAATGCTTGAGCTTTTAGGTGCAGGTACATAAACAGTTATGTATCTAACAATCTCAAGAACCAACATAACCCAAAAGCTTAAGCTATTGGGTGGCCTAACAATACAATTGTTTAGGGAAAGGATTAGGGCCATAAATTTTATATGGAGCTTTTTGAGACCCTGGATAAACTATAGAATGAATAAAGTAGAGTTATAAAGATTGGGTCAATTCTCACCTCGTGAGCTAGCTTGAGGTTAAGTTAGACTAATCCTAAATTTAGGACGATAGCAGCCTATCCTAGATGATATTAGGTTATCCTCAACTGTCCAAAAACATACCTAGCTCTGCCGTTTTTCCTGTGTAATTTACTTGCCTTCAGCTTTCCCAGTACAATAAAAAATAAAACCAGTCTAGGGATTGAGGTCTCATGATCAAGGTTTTAAGGTTGAGCTAGGCCCAAACTAATCAAAATGTTTAAACTAAATTCAACATAGCAAAAGAAGTTGGGATGTTTATTGAATTTTAGAAAATTTTGGGGGTCCCAACACACAGTTCCTCTTGTAACAATTAGTATTACCTGTTGGCTATCCCTTGGGAAGGGAGTAATCGCCAGACCATACTTCCAAAACTTAATTCAATTAACAAAGAGGGCAGCAAGGATTAAACTCCATGCATTTCTCAATATGTGGCCAAACTTGTCCAATTCTTTGAGATGCAACTTTGAATCCATTGGCAACAATAACAAGATGATGAATTTTTGGATAAGAAATGGAGGAAAATGATGAATTGTTAGCAGGGATACAGTCTGAGGCACCTAAACTTGTACCTCAAAAGTTCTTAGTACTCATAAGAAATTTTGGATTCTGATTATTCAGAATTAGACATGTGAATAACTTTTCTGGAAAGCCACACAAGGAATAACAATTATTTTGAGCATGACCTATTCACTTGCGGTGTGAGCATTGAGGACATTCACTCCTACCACCATGTTTCCCCATATGTTCCAACCTCCTCCTTTTCCACGAGGGACTGCCATTAATAACTTCTGTTTGATTGTCATCTTTCATCAAGTACACGGAAAAGTCCAGTAACTAAACCATCAATAGAAAGAATTTGATCACCTTCTAGAATCTTATCACAAACATGATCAAAATCTGAATGTAGGATTCTCAGAACCAACACCATATAATATCTACCAAGTTTCTCGTTGAATTCCTCTAATGTTCGCCCCTAGAAATCTTTTAACTACTACAGCAGTCCTAGCCTTTTCCAAATGTGAGACCATTTTATGGTTGGTCTGTTTGAGAGAAGTTACTTTTTGAGTTGCATCAAAGAGACAGAATACCATTCACCAAAAATGTCTTGTGCATTCTTCCAAAAAGAGAAACATCCTTTAAAGGATCCGAGCATCTCTACAACACCAGGCTCATCTGATTGTCAGAAAACAACACATAATTGGAGATCTGTTTGAATAAGAAATACAAGAGCTGGCTTCAATTTCCAAATGGTCATGATATCCTTGACCAAGGAACCATAACTCCACAAAGGCAGACAAGCACAAATAATTATTCAGTTGAGCTTTGCACTTGTAATGGTACGAGTAACAGGAAAGGAAGGAGTAGAACCTGCTGAAGCCTTCTAAAAGATGAAGAACAACAACCATATCTAAGGAGAGAGAAGAACCCTAAGATTGTAAGAGGGGGAATGTGTCCCAACACCAAAACACTTCAAGACAGAGAACAAGGTCAGAAATGGAGGCAGAAGATGTTGATGAGATAGACAACAATGTTGCAAAGTGATTTTGGTAACAAGAAGGCTGTGCAGTGAGGAAACGTGCCAAAATCTGGTAGTGCAAAGATCAATGTTGATGACGCACTAGGGATTGGTTGGTTGTGTGACCATTGGGGTTGGGTCGCTTCCTTACAGAGCACCTAACCTTGACTTCTTACAATTTAATGACCGTGGAGGGTAGCGGTGGCAACAGTGGAGAACTGCAGCAACATTGACTTTGATGATAGTGGCAATAACAAATGTTGCCAGAGACAATGAAGGAGAAGACAAAGTGAGATTGTACCCGCTTTAAGACCAACTTGAATAAAGAGAAGAGGAACAAAAGAGTGTATTCAACCTACAATGACGTGCTTGTATCGGTGTATATGAGTTACAAAACAAATGTAAGGCACTGCTTTAACCCTAACCCTAAAGCTGGATACATACAAAAGAAATAATAATAAAATAACATTTCATTTTAACAGTTGTTTCAAATAGGTGACTTTGTGTGGTACATGAGGGTTTGGCATTTCTAATAATGCTTCTATTTGTGACTGTATTCTCTGTTTTTGTTTATATTCCCTAAGCAGATAAAATATCCTTCATAATTGGGCAATTCCATTCAAGGTTTTTTATCCTAAAAGGGAAAAACAATACCTCCATGTATGCAGTCCTACATCTTTCGTAAGTCCTCTCCAGAAAAGTTTGCACATACTTCACTAGATCATTAGCAAACTTGGGCATTGCTTGTGCCCAGCCAAGCACCTTCAATAAATTAGATGAAAAAGTCAGGGAACACATCCATGTTCTATAACCATCAGTTGAAAAATAAATCATCATGCATAGTGAAATAATGGCCAAACTCAGAAACTACAAGACTAGGTATCATATCATCTTCTCAGCTAATATAGAAGAATAAAACATCACATTTTTTGTAAGATTACTATCCATGTTAAAAATTTACCTCCTTTGTCAAGTGATCTATAGTCAATAATCCTTGTAACACAGGGCGACCCTTTTCAATTGAAGGAGTGTAAGCAGTAGCCACATGTGCCCTTGGACGAAATGCAGCTGGACCTGTTTAGATGTAGAGATCAAACCTTAATACAAACTTACGGTGGAGAAATCTGAGGGCATATACTATCTCTCTGTCATACACCCATTTCATATCTTTTTATCATAAAGTAAGAATTATTTTTTAATGCCTGGTTTATTTTAATTTCTAATAACATGTCTATAAACCAAATAAAGTGTGATTGCATATCAGACAAACCAAACTTCAAATTGACACTACAATTTAGATGTTTCAAAAAATAAACTAAGATGCACAGTAGACAAAATTAGGAGACAAGCATGGTGCTCAATAACGGATACAAAATGAACAGTCAGAATAGTATAAAGACTTGCTTGATATGGCTTGCTGTACGCCTTTTCGGTAGTCCACAAACATAGTTGGTAAAAAGTGGTCCTTCAGAAAGTTCTCCACAAAAGCTAGCAAACCATCATTTCTGTAATTCACAAAGTGGATAGCACCACCAATTAACATTAATAAGTTATATAGCAACAAAATTGGAGCTTGGAAAGAAGCATTATTGTCGTTCAAAATAAAATAGAGAATATACAGTAAAGATACATTAAGCATGGTACCCTAAAACAAAATACAAAATTTAACAGAAAACTAATTGAGAAGCAATCGAGCTTCCAATTTCATTCTATTTCCTTACTTTGATTAGGGTTAGTAATTATTGGATGATTAGGGTTAAAAGTCTATTATTGGATTAGTTAGGTAGGGCTTGTATTAATACAGTTACATTAGTATTTAGCCTGAGTCTTACAAAAAATAAAAAGGTCATGGAGCTTTGGGTTTTACACACACCGAATGAATCCAATCTCACATTATTCAGAGTATGCTACATAAACTATTATTTTTAACAGTATTAGAGCTTCTATAACCAAGTCTGCAGCATTCAATACTTGCTGCCTAACTTTCAAACTATAGGAGCTTATGGAAATCAATTATAATGGACATTCTGTATGCCTGTACCTCTAAAAATTGCTATCAGAATCATATAGGGTTAAGGGAAGAAAGAGAAAAAAAGTGGCCAACAATGTCTTCAATACATACTTGATCAAAACATTTATGTTTATAACAATTCAAGAATTGGAAAGAAAATGATAGAAAGTAATGAATCCAACTCCTCTTTGAGCAGCAGCTTGCTTTAATGGATAATACTATGTTCACAGGAATAACAAATGGTGCATATATTGAAATATCAACTGTTAATATATTTATAACTGCCAGAAGAAAAAACTCTTAAAGGACCACCGAAGAGCTAAAAAGCTCAGAGTCTACTGTTATTGAAGAGCAAAAGATGCTTGGAGAATGCGGCTGCTACTGAAGAGAAAAACTGCTAGGAGGGCACATGACAGTCAAAGATGTTCAGAAGGTGCAACAACTTCTAAAGACAATAAATGCTTTGAGGGTGTAGTGGCTGTTGGAGAGAAAAAATGTTCAGAGGGTCAGCAGATGTCGGAGTGAAAAAAGCTCAGAGGGTTGGCAGATGTTGGAGTGCAAAAATGTTCAGAGGGATGGTTGCCGGAAAGGAAAAAAGTTCAGAAAACTGAGGGTGTAGTGGCTGTTGGAGAGAAAAAATGTTCAGAGGGTTGGCAGATGCCATAGAGAAAAAAATGCTCCAAGAGGGCAGCAGCTGTTGGAGAGCAGAAGTGCTCTGACAGTGCAGTGGCTATTCGGGAGGGAAAGTCCTCGGATGGCACAATGATTGTTGTGGAGATAAGTTCTCGGAGGACGTGACAACTGCTAGAGAGGAAACTATGCTTGAAGAACACAGTGGCTGCTTGGCAAGCAAAAAATGTTAAAGTTGGTATTGTTTACCCAAGAGAAAATGTTGGTCAATGAGGATGATAATGCTCTATACCATAGACAGGATTAGTGACAACATAGGTAAATGAGGATGATAATTCTTATATATTATGAAGAGATAGAGTAAAAAGTAATAAAATCAACAATTAATAATGAGAAATATTTCCTAAGAAATTTTCCTATTTGATGAAATCAAATCATATCTTTCACAGACTACAACATTTTTTAGCTCACCCAAGTTGGGAATACTTTGTTGGCAGCATTGAAGCAATTTTATCTGTGAACTGCACAACAAAGTCAATAACCCAGTGAGGAACAAATATGATAAGGAATATGATCAAAACTTTACACGACTATAGAAAATCGAATATGCAACACCTGAAGCACAGGTCGGTATATGGATGCGGCTAGATAAATGCCTTCCTCAGGCAAAACTGCTGCTGAACCATAACCTTCTTGTACATTGGGACCCTTCCTATTCCAACCTTGGCGAACAAGATCAACTCCTGAATATTATTGCAACCGGCCATAAATGTTGAAATAAGAAGAAATTAGCAGCTTAAGAAACAAGTAAATGATAAAGAAAAACATGAATATATATCATATGACATAAACTTGTGTTTTAGAGACAATGACTTGTCGTTAGATTATAAACTGCAAGTAGGGAATAAAAATAATTACTAGTAAAATAAATGATATTACAAGAAACTTCCATGGGTTGTTTACAAATTAAAGTCATTACAGATGACACATGTACCAGGTCAGAAATGCATACTATAGGAATGGAGAATCTTCACAAGCTGAAGAACAACCATATAGAATTGTAGACACTAGACACACAAATGGCCAGAAAGTAAATGTTTCCTAAATATCAGCAATTACTTGTTTATGTTCTATCCAAAATTACTTGCAGTCTTAAACATTAATAATTTGCTTATCCAGATCAAGATATTAGTAAGATTCATACTATAATATATCATATTTATTGGACAGTAGCTTTAACCATCACAAATGTTAAACAATTACAAAGGAACATAGAAAACACAACTGTGAAACATTCTAAGTATTCTGACAAACACAAATTACCTGCTCAAAAACTTATGAATTCCAATTTCTTTAACATTGCAATTTTTTCTTTGCCATCAAATAAATCACATAAAACTCCCAAGAACCTCTTTCTCTATTTAGAAATAGAAATTTTATGCAAAAAAACACATTGTGAGGAAAAGAGATACTCTGGAAAAAAAATGTAAACACAAGTATGAGAAACTAAAAAATCAGCAAGGCTACCCCATCTCTCAGAAAACAAGAAACACTTGTCCTAAATATTTAAGGTTATTATATAACTAATAATGTGTAAAAATAATGCAGAAAGAGATACTGATACTCCAAAGACGAGGCGTAAACCATAACTCAAATGATAAATATATCAGAGTTACTAGAGTGTGCCAATATTTTAAACATTCGAGGCGCATCATTTTAGGCTTTACCCAATACTAATTAATCACACGTTCATCCAGTTGATGATAGCAATATGCTGCCGCTGAAAGACAGTCAAACCAGATCTATTCTTTTCATGTTAATAATGACCAGCACAAAGTTACAAATCATGTCCTTTGTACAAAATTTATCCTCAGACTCAAACAAACGCATCTCTATCATTCAGAAAAAGGTTATAGAGACACCAAGGTGTTTGCCACATCCCTGAATCTTAATTCTAAAGTATGACTTATTTGGACAATGCATTTATCTATCCAAAGCTCAATCACCAGAAATATTGTAAGTTAATCTAATTAAATTGGAAAATTCCATCAAGGAGAGCCTTCTTTAATACATTCATATAGGCGCACATCAGTAGTTTGCATAATTAGTGCAAATTAAGTTGCATCAAAATTGTATAGCAGATCTTAACAACTTTGAACCTACATCATCATGAGTCTTTCATCCTATTAAAAATTGATCTAAACCTAACTCAATCTTAAAAAACTGACTTATTAGGAGAGGATTGCCCATCACCTCCAATTATAGATTGTAATTTTTTAGCCTATCTTTAGTCTATGTGAAACTTGGGTTTTTCTCAATATACCTCTCAAGTCCAACACTATTGGGCTTGCTACGTGCATACCACAGTAAGTAACCCTTTTAATAGATATGGGACAAGCTCTGATACTTTATTATAGAGCGGTTTAGGTCTAACATAACCCTATAAAATTGGTTTATAAAATGAGGATTGCCCCCACTTGTATTCTGTATTTTGAAACTATCTATAGGAAATGTGGAATTTGGGTTTTTCTCAACATCTATGTTACAATTTGAAAATTCATTTTACTTCTTTCATAGAATTTATTGTTTAGATATTTTAGGAAGTTTTAGATTTGATTCCTATTGTTTTTGATTTTGTATATTGGATGTATCTTGATTTTATTACTAGAATATGAATTCCACAATCTTAGAGATTTGTTTCCTAGAATAGGAAGTGACTTATTTATCTATCTCACAGTAGACCAACCATTGGTTTTTCTGTGAGTCTAATCAGTCAATTTATGCATCAACCAAAGGAAACACATTTACAAGCAACTCTTAGAATTGTCCAGTATTAGAAAGGGGCAGCAGGAAGAGAAATTTTGTTCAAAAGAAACAAGAATGCTAGTATTGAGGCATATACTAATGTTGATTATGCAAGTTCAATAATAGATAGGAGGTCATCGCACCTTCCTTGGTGGAAATCTAGTAACTTGGTGTGGTAGCTAGATCTAGTGTCGAGCAGAATTTGCTCAAGGAATATGTGGATTGTTATGGCTGAAGATTATATTGGAAGACAAAACTTAAAGATAAAGTGGGATGAACCTGAGGTTATATTGTGACTATAAATCTCCAATCAACATAGCTCACAACCCTATATAACATGATAGAACTACACACATTGAAGTGGACAGACATTTTATTAAAGAAAAGCTTGAGAGTGGCTTGATTTGCATCCCATATGTGTCTACTCAAGGATAGCTTGTTGACATACTCACCAAGGGGCTGAACAACAGTAACTTTGAGAGAATTGTATCCAAGTTGGGGATAGAGAAAACTCACTCACTAGCTTGAGGTGGAGTGTTAAGATATTTTATGAAGTTTTAGATTTGATTCCTATTATTTTTAATTCTGTATATTGGTTATTCTTGATTTTATTACTAGCATATTGTTAGATATTCCTGATTCAGTTTATTATATTTTTGTCATTAAGTTGTTAGATGTAACAGCCTTAGACCCATCTCTTTGTATTTTCCTATTTATAAATGCATAACCCTATGTGCTCCATACATACAAGATGATTCACACTTTGCTTTATTCTCCTTTATTTCAACATGGTATCAGAGCTAGTGTCAATCACCGCCTCCCTAGTGAACCCACGATCTGCTGGTGCTAAAATTTAGGGATTTGTTTCCTAGAATAGGCAATGCTTATTTCCAAATTTATCCCATTAGTGTATGTATATATACCAGATGTATGTAATGAGACTATATAAAAATATTTTCTTCTAAACTTGAGATTTATCATACCCTGGTTAGGCATGGATATTGTAGCATCAGTAAAGCGAAATGCGAAGCTAAGACCATCTTCTGATCCATCCCTGTAATCAATAAGAAATGATAATTAATAAGAACAGCATACAAATTTGGTCAAGGTGAAGTTTGTTTTGTACATGGAATCTTTCATTTAAATTCAAACAAAAACACTCTATTGTCCCAAGAATAGGATTCCTAGGAAATTTTATAAAATGCGTGTGCTTATTAATCTCATAGGAATAATATGTTAATTTCTGATGAGGTTTTATTCTCGTGTGGAACTTTAGTAACTTGAAAATCAATTTCTAGAAGTTTTATAGAATACTTGGTTACTGTACTGAGGTAAAGTTTTTCTCTTCGCAAAATTGCTTAAAATATGGTGTGTTTGTGTGTTAAAGGGAAAGGCACAAAATGAACTATTATGAGACAAGAAATAACTTATTTGAGTTGCAAACCATGTGCTCCTAAATTAGAAGATTAATAGAGGATTCCAAAAATAGTTTTCGGCACTGGAAGTTTGCTAGTAATTTAATTTATTATCCCTTTAGTTCTTATGCTATATTGGTAGATTTTTCTCAATTTATTTATTCTAAGGTTCTGGGAGCTTATGTGGCAAAAGGACCCGTATACAATAAAAAAGAGAAGTCAGCTGGTAAAGGTTCCATAATGATGAGTTCGGGGGAGGAAGGAAAATGTTTGCAGCCCTATTCCCACAAGCAAAGAGGTTGTTTCCAGAATTTAAAACCTGTGACCCCCAAGTCACAAGGCCGTAAACATACCACTGCACTAGGGCTCATCCTCTCAAATGACCCTAAACAATAATTCAAAATAAATGTTATATTAAAGGACAATATAAATTCAATTCACTTGCCTTTTATCTTTGGAAGGGACTTTGCTTGCAAGCCTAGCTGTTTGAACAGCAGCATCAGCAGATGCAGCTTCAGGAGTGGCCCGTAGAATTTCACAAATAAGTTGTTGGCATTCACTCTATAAAAACATGAGTGAAGGAATATAAGAGGAAAGTATAAATAAAATATAAGTAATATAATGTAGGTCCTGTCAGTCTCATTACTTAGGCTCCCTTTACAATGAACTTAAACAGAAACCTTTCATGTTTCTGTCACAAAATGATGAGATGGAACAAACCAACAAAGGATATGAATTATCCACATCACGTATCCTATTTTTTCATATAAATTAGGTCACCCTTTGCCACTAACTGATGAAGCAGAAACTTAATGCGTTTTGGTAAAATGATCAAGAATAACATGATAGCACAACACAATCTATACAAGCCACATTGCAGCCATAAAAAAATGCATGCTTTAATACTAATCTAATGGCATGAGGGGTTAAAAAGGAACATTGTATGATTATATGTGTGTGTACAGGGAAAATAGAAAACATTTTCCTAACCCAAATAGGCCCTAAGCATTTAAGTATTAACAAAGTTAGTTGCTGAAGTGGATGCAAAGTGACCAAGCTTCAGCAACCAAGTAGTCAACAATTCAATCCTTGCAGCTCTAATTAGATTCAAGGTAAGCTGCTGAGTGTTCCTTGTGCATTGTCCATATTTCAAGCTCAAAAGCTCTTGCAAAAAGGGGGTATTTAAAAAAGAAAATCATTCATTGGCAATCACTTATCAGCATAATCTTTTAAAGAAAATCGGTCACTGACAACGTCTGATATATTTAGAGAGAGAATTTATAAATGTACTTAAACTTCAATTGACTATCCAATAACCACTATATCCTATATATTATACGTTGAGCAGGGTCTGTAACTTAGACCAAGACAACAACCATGTCTAGTCATACCAAATTGTATATTTATTTTAAAATCTATTATCAAATATCTTGCAATTACATTGTCCTAACATAGACTACCTGTAACACTGTCAGGGAGAAACCAATGGTGTAACCTCCGGTGGCTTGAGATGCTTCAGAATCAGGGTTCCAACTTATATCCACTGGCACTGATTTTGGCGTGTTTATGTCAGCATGCTGACTGGCTTTTGCTTCTAAAAGCTCCCCAACAATGACATGATTCTCTAAAGAGTGACACATGAGATTGAAAAATTAAATTTTTAATAATGTATGATCAACACAGAAAGGAGAATAATACGTAAAATTATTGAGTCTCACCAAATAATCGAACAACAGAATCCAAAATTGAATCAAGAAGCTCCTTAGCAGTAACCTGTGCTTTCCCACCAGGAGCCATAAGAGGCGATACGGGGCTCACAGCCAACAGAGTCCCACTGCTAGATATTCCATTCTTAGGCTTCTGCTTTGGCAGTTGAAAACTTTCCAGTTGACCTTTTATGAAGTGCAGATTACCTGTTCCAGCGTGGGAACCATGCCCAGTGCTAGACCTTGATGAATTCAAAAACTCTGCATGAGCTTTAATATTTGATGTAATTATGTCGTGAATTGTTGGCCGCAACCTTTGGCTGGTATAGAATAAAACAAGCACAGCTTATACACCAACTAAGCAAATATAGTTAAAAGGGTAATAATAAAATAATGTGAGACGTACACAGTTGCACACACTCAAAGAAATAACAATAATAACAATTAGATCACCAGTATTTAGTTATTTTCTGCAAAAAGGGTGATTTGCATTTGAATTTCAGGTTTGTCCCAAAACAAACCACTAGAACTAGAAGTAATACATACACAAAGGAAAGAAACCCCACAACAAGTACCAATCAGGATTGAACCTAACATCCTTCTGTACATCTGCAGACTATTCCACAATATCAAACATGTACGTTCATTTAGTGACAGCATTCTTAGACTTGCAAACACTAGAACTGGACATGACCACTTATGTTCAGCATAATGTAAAATAGTTATTCACCAAAAGTAAAGGATAATGTTAGAAATTTAGAATTTTAGGTCCACTGCTATTTAAGAAAATATAAAAGACTAACAATCGAAAAATTCACATAATTTTCTTTGAATTGGGAGGGTACCAGCATCTATAAAGTATGATATTAGAACAATAAGGACAAAAAGAAAAATGATATTAGAATAAAGTTTAAAAAAAATAGCATTGGATTACTGGTTTTTAAATAGTATAACTGGGAAATAAAATTGCAGAAAAGGTTTTTGATTGAACACATAAAATATAAATTCAGATGGAGAGAAGAGATCATGCTATCTATACAAGTCTGCAAGTTAGTTTGAAAAGGAACTTAATTTAAAAAAGCATTCCGAAATCTTTAAAATTGTAATGATGAGATTCAGTTAGAAAAATTAAACACCAACGTAGGAAATGCCTTAGGATAAGAGTGTTTTGAAAGGAGAACAATAAATTGCCAAGATAACAAACCATATCATAGCTCCAGCAGCTGCAACTTTGCCAAGCATGCAAAGGCACTCAACCATGGTCTGAAGATACTTCACATGAAGTGGAGCATCACTCTTTCTAATTGTTTCCTATGCACAAGAAGCTCAGAACATCAGTTCATGACACTAGAAGTCACCAGGTGCCGAATTCAATACAATTATGTCACTCATTTGTGAATTCAATACAATTACGTCACTCATACAAGAAATTCATCAGGTGTCGAATTTGAGAGCCATGTTGGCATTTGACGAAGAGCATTATTGGAATCCTTTGGTACATCACTACCATTACTTCTCATTGCTGCCATATTCCCATCTAAGGTGCCTTCCTCATTTGAATATGCCTCATCACGGCCATCGTAGGAACTGAAATACATTTGATGATGACATTTAATACATTTTTACTAGTATACTCAGTAACGTCAATCCCAAAATACATAGAAACATACACAATTGTCAGAATATCTTCCTAAACTAATATTATAAGCTATATTTAATATTAGTGAAGACAACTCAATTCAAAGTACACATTAAGAAAACAGAAAATTACACCAACCTCAGATTATGAGAGAAAAAGAAGTGATAATGTACCAAATCACACTATCATAGATAGCATGGAATAGTATAACCAGTATACCAAAATAACATTACCAATAACTCTCATCATGCACTGCACACAAAATACAACAAAGTGATAGGAACATCATAAATTTCATCTCTGTACCATGAAAGAGTTATTTGCAATCAACAGTGAAAGGTTCGATAATAAAAAAACATAATGCACCAATAGGAAATCAGTAACATGGTTTATGTAGTACAGAACAAGTAGAAAAATAGCATAAATACTGATAAATTCAATTACCCTCCTGCCACTGATCCTGTCCTATAGGATCCATCAGTCTGAAGACTATTCCGACTGTCACCTTTGAATGATCTTGTTCTTCGAGACAGTGATTGTGAATTATGTGCAGCAAGGGAAGCAGTGGTGGTTGGTACATCATCATCATTCTCTAACAAAGTTGAGCCAGCAACACTGAACAAACAGCACTTCAGATACATTTAACTTAACAAAACAAATAAATCACATGACTTAAAACTCGAGAATATATATTTCAAACTATTCGGTCAGATAAAAATTTTGTTGTACTTGAGCATTCTTGACATCCAAATGTTTCAACACAAAAACACACGCAAACAACATATAGGAGAAAGTAGCTATAGAGAAAATAGAGATCTGGAGTCTACATGAGAATAGCATGTCAAAAATATGCAGCAGATATGATGCTTAAAGCTAGTAATTAGATGCGTAAAGCAAATACCTATATTCACCCTTATTGTACAAATGGGCATGTAAATCCTCCAAAATCTTATAAAAGAGAACTCCCCGTAACTTCGTTAACTCAGAACGGACATCTTGAAGTGCCCCAACCTAAGCCACCCGTAAATCATAATTATGACACACACAAAGCAGTTAAATAAGTTGGAAAATATGAATAATGTGAAAAAACGAAAAAAAAATTAACAAGACATGAGTTGTAGAATAGAGTTACATTTGGTTGAAAGTTCAATACATACTAAACAAATGGAATTGTTAAAAAAGGTCTCACCTTCGCCCTTTGGCAGAATAGACCTGAATAGAATATTCCTTGCATGGACAGAATTAAATACTATAATTAAGAGATCAGGCCAGACTGGTTTTGTATTTATTCTATGGGAACCATTAATCCCTAATTTTAGGAATTAACTGTATATTCTGTAGTTTAGTAACTTCTTTACTAGACCATTTGAATTCTATTTAGGAGTTACTGCACTTCTAATCAAATTACCCAAAAACATTTTTCTGACTCCCTTTCATATGTTATTATTTGTAATTATCATTATTGTCAAAGAGGTGTGATGGCTTTGTTATAGACTTGGATTTATTAAGGCCTGCTCAGTTTAAGAAATATGTTTTCATCTCCTGTTTTCACTAATAATTACAAAAACAGCACGTATTTCATCATTTCTAGTACCAATATTTGAAATCAGAAAAAAAAAAAAAAAAAAAAAGTGACACGTTTGTAACAACAATAAATTTAAAAATATCCCAAAATAAATAGGCCTTAAGTCTCTCTGGCTCATTATTATTGTTGGCTTCAAGTACATACCCTTTGCTCTAAATTATAAAAATCTTCTTTTAACAAAAACACATAAATACAAGGTTCAAAAAATAGAACTGTAGCAGTCCTCTAGATAATGGTAGTAAGTTAAGATCTTACATTTTGTAGACCTCGCTCAAGCATCAATACTGATTGCACATGCAATTGAACCGCAGCATAAAATTGCTTCTCTGAAATGAGTTTCTCGATGCGAGCTGGAACCTGTATCTTAGAGCTTCAGAATCAAAAACCCTCTATGAAATCAATAATTTCAAACAGAGCAATTGAAAAGAAAGTATGTGTGAAATTATTATCAAAACAAAACACTAAAATCTACAAATGAGAATGACAAATAATTTGCTGTCTTGGATACTTTTTAAATAGATACTATTGGCTCTTCAGTGCCTGAGCATTCAGATCATGAGCTTATTTGATACAGTATCAGAACACAGTTGACCCGATGTCTAAAATCCTCTGTCATCATCAGACTAATAATTAAAATTTCAACACAGTAATACTATGTTTCAGTAACATAAGTGTTAGGCATTAGCCTCTATTTTATCTGTTTCATTACCAATGTGCTTACACATGATTCTTTTGTCATGGTTAAAGCAAGCAATACTGTTCTCTAACTTAAGGAATTAAATTTTAGGGTCAAGTGGTTCATTGACAGCTGAAAATCACTAAAAATTTTGGACAAAAAAAATGATGGTCTATATTATAATAATTACTTATTATTTTGCAGTTAAAGGAACATATTATACAAATACAAAAAATGCAAGTGTTTTATTTCAAAGCAAAAACTGGTAAGTAGCTCAAACAACTCCAAATCAGGGCATGTAGAATCTGATCAAGCAAGCATAAGTTTAAACAATGGAATGGGATTCCGTTATTCCCATAAACTGACCAAAGTCACAATTGGATCAGAATGACTACAATAAAGAATAGACCTTGGCAATGTCTTCAATTTGATCCAACAAGGATATTATATGTCGCAGTGTGACTGATCGATACCATAGTTGATGCAATTGCTTATTGCGGGCACTTAGGCGCTTCTTTGCCTCTGCCAAATCTACTCTTAAGACAGATATACTTTCAGTGGATTCACTGAAGAGCTTCAAGATCTGGAGATAAACAAAAATAGTTATCAAACGGAAATTCATATAATTCAGCTGAAGAAATCCGGTTACCATTTAAAGAATTTCAAGTTCATGAAAAAGAAAATTTAAGAACAAAAAACAGTTTCAATTATTTTATTAATAAAATGTCCTTCATTTTATTTACATCTATAACTCCTTCTCAACTTTAAATTCTTAAGATACAAGAAATTCAGGTTAAGATTGTTTATTGTTTCTCATCTTTTTTAACCTTGCATTCCAGATCAGAAAAAGAAAGTCTCTTAAGATTGTAATTACACAGAATCAATACAAAAATTAGATTAAATGGACATAAACAAGGCAAGAAAAAGAAAAATGAAATGGTATATAATACATTCTAAAAATAACAGTAAACATAAGTAATCGAATTAAAAACAACTTAAAAACAACAAATTATGTCCCACAAATTATGTAAAAAACAGGTTGATAATTAAAAAATATATTTTGTTCTTTCTCTTGTCTTATAACAAACTTATAAGAAACAAAAAAAGCTGACAAATCTTTGAAAATTGAACAAAGCAGCAGCTGTTATGCCAATGATATGAACCTGATATTGTGACAAAAACTATAATCTGTGGCAGGATCAATACATACACATATACACCACCCAAGACTTTCAATGACAAATGACCGTGACCGACCCAGTTGTCCATAGTTCAATGTATATTTGAAGTAATCACAGAAACAAAATCTAAAGAAACCTGGGAATAGTTTTGGATAGCTCTGTTGAAGCCACTATGGTAGGAATGTACTACTTCATCCACAACATCTTCAATGATATCACTTTGCTCCTTCAAAAATTGGGCAGCAGCATCACGGTCTTTTGATGTCAAAATGTGAACAACATGAGGTAATGAATCAAAACGAGCAGCAATCCAACATTCATCTATCCTCAAGAGGTCTTCTCTTAAAAACTGCATTCAAATGTAGCATTGAGACTCAGATTACCAAGAATAAGTATACAGTGTAAGCATGAGTCAGTACAGAATAAATACCATAAGTACATAACAACAAAAGCTTCAAAAAAAATAATTTAGATTCATAATTTATAAGTTTACAGTCAAGACATCTTTACTATGAATAAACTTAGAAACAGAAAAGAGAATTTGCAGGAAAAGGCTTTTTAGAGAAGTCCAACTACTGACCAACGAAGAGCAATTAACACTGTCAAGCAAATGAAGAGGGGTTTTACATCCAAAGCTTCTCGGTCAGAAGGATTTCAAGAAAAATAGAAATTTTAAGAGATGGCAATGCAAACAAGACAAATATAAGAGGACAAGAGGGGGAATATAATGTTAAAACAATGACCCCGACACATAAATCCTCATAGAATATAATACATTATCCAAACCCTGAATGCCAAAGAAACCAAAAGCAGGCATGTAAAATAAATCTGAGATAAATATCCAGAGCCAAACGAAAATCTGATATTCAAAGAAAAGTGGTTTCTGATTGATATTCAAAAAAGAGCAATTGCTCTTAAATAGAATACAGAAAACTTAATGACAGAAAATACTAAGATATGAGAAACACAATTTATCCCTATAATTCACAATCAATGGTCCTGTATATTAAATCTAAAATATATTGTCAGCCTCTTAATCCTCCTAATTAAGGAGTGTAATTAAATCTCCTAATTATGTAATTAAAACGGTACAAGGAAATATTATCTGCAGCATATATCAAAAGAGGGTGACACTTACAGCTTTATCTGCAGGCAAAGGTAACTCATCAAAAATTCCCATATCGAGTCTTCAGTATCACCACACACCATGAAGGTATGGGATTAACTTGCTCCAGCAAACCCACAACTTTAACTGAAATGCATGAATACAAGTTAAAACAAATAAAAAGAAAAGCTAATATTGCTTTAACATAAAAGTCAGGTACCATCTACTAAAAACACACAATTGCACTCAAATAAAATAAGAATTCGCTGATAGGTGTTGAATAAATGTGAGGAATAAACAGTACTCTAATAGGTATTGGATAGATGTTGTCACTTGTATTCTACGCAGTTCTTTAAATATTTAGAACACTCTTCTACATATATATATATATATAGTCTTATTTGCTGATAAAAAAATAATAAGAATTAGCTAGACTTTAACTGGAAACGAATCATGAAAATTCTTAAGCAAACTTGTGTAATATTAAAAAACAACACTTCAACTTGCGCACTAGTCTCTAGACGATAAAACATAGTTTAAAAACTGGAATAGCAAAATCAGAAACTTTTGACCAAAATGATATATGCACAATGTAATGACAACTCTCTCCGTCATTCTGCAACAACCAGAAAACACAGCAACAAATTTCCGTTCTTAAGTAAACATTTATTTCCGGTGCAATTTCAGACAATTATTAAAATTCAATAGGCAGCAAACTCCCAATAAACTTAATCCAGCACAGCATTGAAAGAGCCAAACAACAAACGTACAATTACACATCCTTATTATCATTTCTATGGCGATGTTAACTAAAACACCAAAAACACGATTCAACAACTATGAATAGAGACAGATCCCTGATTTCGGCTCACACGAACACTTCAGTTGAGCTCTTTAACAATTCACTCACACGAAACAGACTACGCGGTGCGATAGCACAAAAGCATTTGACAATTCAGAGTGAAAAAAAACCCAGGAAAAAAAATGGTAGCAACAATTCGGAATACACATTAAGAGTTGAAAGATCTCGAGAAAATGAAGCTCGAAATCGAGATTGAACGTGTGCGCGTTGAATCGAAGGTTTTGCGAATCGAACCTGCAGCTGAAGGAATGAATCAGAGACGAACAATTCAGAGTGATGACGACGGAGAGATGGTGGAGGGCGCATGAGAAACAGACTATAGCCTACGAACAATCAAAATCACAACTTTTATGTTTCCCACTAATTAACCCAATAATCAGAGCAAATAATACGAGTCGCACGTTAGTCACTAATCAAAGTGCAAACCAACCAAAAACGAAATCGTAATAGAGGGAAAGAAGTGGAAGGACCTTGTCCGTGCCGAAAATGAGGAAATGCATTGCGAATGCTCTGTGGCGACTGTTAGTGTGCTCGATTGGTTGAGGGTTTGGGCAGTGGAGAAATGGCTCGCGACGAAACCCTGTTCGACATTGTCGTCGGAGTTGCTAGAGATGTTCGACGCTTTGCTGGTTCCCAATCAGTGTGGCGAAGGAAGTCCCGATCTTCGACGACTTGGTGCGAGGAGCGGAAACAGCAAGAACAGTGTGGTGGTGCGAGGTGCGAGTAGCGGAAACAGCGAGGTGCGAGGAGTGGGAAACTGCGTGGTGAACTCCTACGGCGAGGAGGGTAGAGTCAGCGAGGATTGGGAACTGCGAGGTGCGAGAGAACGAAACAGTTATTGGGGTTGATAGAGAGGATTTTGTAGGGTTTGTCTTACATGAGTCAGTTTTATGTTTTGTGTGTGCATTTGTCCCATTAAAATTCGATTTTATGTAATAAAAAAGATAGAATTAAATGAGAAGTAAATAAAAAAAGAGTGTTATGGAGGGAAAGATGGCGCCACTGGAAAACGAAAGTGTAATGGGAGCATAATGGCGTTTTCAAATGCCATATTTTGCACACAAAATGTGGCAGTTATAGAACTGTCGTATTATGAAGCAAATTATGGCAGTTTTCTATAACCGCCATATTAAAACCGTCATATTTACTTCAATTTTTTGTAGTGTATAAAAGGCAACTTTTGAGAAGAGAATAGGGTTTGGAAAGCTGTTTTCTGAGAGGTTTTAGAGGGAGGACGAAAATTGAGAGTGAAGGGAGAATTGAGAGTGAAGTAAAAAGGGAAAAAGGAAGTGGTGGTACGGTTAGTCCTTGGTGATCAAAGGAATCCTTCAAATTCAAGCTTTAAGCGGGGAAATTTCAGGTTAGGGGAGCTAAACCCGAATCTTAGCTTTACTGCACTGTTTTTGTTGATTTGTAATGAATTGTGGCCCTAAAATTCGTGCTATACTTGAGGGAATTTGGGGTTGTGGTTTTGCGGACTGTTGCATTAGGATTGGACCTAATAGTTTGCCTATAATGGGATGGTATGTGGTGTATTCTGTGATGTTGCCAAGTTGGCTGATTGTGGACTGTTTTCGTGTTCAAATAACGTGTATGTACCTATGTAAATTGTGCTTAAAGAATTGGTGTGGTTGAGATGTGTTTTGGGTCACTGGTGCAATGGGTGTGTGCGTGAATCAGCGTCAAAACCTGCAATTCTCACTCAGGCGAGTCAGACCCGCTTAGGCGAGATATGCAAGGACGCGAACCCTCTATCTGCTCGTGGCCATCGCTCGGGCGGAGGGTTTTGGGGTTTGGGCGAGGGCTCATCTCGCTTAGGCGAGAATTCGTGTTCCATTGTGTGGTTTGATTGACTATCTCGCGCAGGCGAGATTGATTGTTGTTTTGAGTGGAAGAACGTCTCGCCCATGCGAGACAATCTCGCCTAAGCGAAATTGCGAGGGAAGGTCTGTGGTTTTGAGGGACTCGTCGCCTAGTCGAGGCACTTTTATTCTGGGCGAACGAGAGTCTCGCCCAAGCGAGAATACGTAGGCTGCAGTGGTTCTGGAGGCTTGCACAGATTGAGGGCTTAGCCATAAGAGGTGGGATGTAATGGTTAAACAAAGGCTTTAGTTTAAGCAAGCAAGGGCGAAGAGGTACGTTTAAGGAAGATGTACCTGCTGTGTTTATAAGACGAGATGAAACTTATGAGAGGTGTTCTATATGGCTTTTAAAATATCTACTTGGTGGGTTTGCTGGTGTTCCATGGGTTGTGGCCCGGAACGTATCCTTGAGTTGTGGCTCAGGATAGGGGTTAAGCACGTGGCATTCTATGGGTTGTGGTCCGGAATGACTTCCCTCGAGTTGTGACTCGGGATAGCGGATGAACACGATGAACTTTGAGTTGTGGCTCAGGTTGGCGAGTGTGCCGGTGTGAGTGTGCTGATTGTGGCCAGTACGGATGGGTCCAATGGATTGCCCTCCTCAATGGTTGCTGACGAGTTTGGTAGTCCTGGGACGTTACAGACTATGTTCGTATTTAGGAACTCCACCTGGCGTTACGGTGTGTGATCCGTAGCATGATTTTCGCACATGCTCTATCGGTTGTGGCCGATAGGTGTGGCAGCAAGGCACTTTGAGATACTTACTAGAAGATGTAGAACCCTGTTAACATGGTTGTGGCCATGTGAAAGAAATGGAACGAGGTTCCCTGATGTACTTAATATACATGGTGGTGGCCATGTGGAGGGAAGGTAACGTGACTTCCATTAGGTGCATCGGTGTACATGGTGGTGGCCATGTGATGGAAATAGAGTAAGACTCTGTGGGAAAATAAAGGATACTCAATATGGTGGGGACCATGCAGTATAAAGAAAGAATTGGTGTTGTTGTTATATTATTTGTACTGGTTAAACATGTATATGTATATTGATATATATTCTTGTATGTTTTAACTGTTAGCTCACCTTATCTGCTTGTGTTTGGCGATGATCGTGCACCGATACACGTGAGCAGGTGATGATGCAGGTGGAGCTGGTGAGGCTTAGCTACGGAGAGGGGATAGCTTGGGGATTTTATTTTATGATTTTGAATCAGTTGTAAACATTTATGTTCTTGGACTTTTTTATTTTATAATTGACGAATACTTGTCCAAATTTTCATTATCGATATATGAAATAAAGACTTAAATTTCCCGCGTTTTGGGAAATGAGGTATTATTAAATGCGACGTTAGTATTTTTTTTTTAAATAAATGATGCTGATGTGTGATTACTTATCTATTTTATTAAATTCGTAATATCCGGACGGGATGTTACAATAAATGCAAGCATCCGCTGAATCCGACTAAATTATATGTATCCGAATGAGTCGTGTCTGAGTCTTAGTGTATTGTTTGCAAGTCATAAAATGATGGGTTGACATATGTATCTTAAACTATGAAATTGTATGTAACTTCATGACAAAGTATTTTTCAGCTCTAGCTTACCCTTCTGTTGTTTATTGTATGTTCAGTGTGTGTGGTTTTCTCTTTTTTTGATGATCATCAATTTATTGATGTGAGCAGATGCGAGGAACACCCGTTGTCAACAGGGAGTTGATGGTTTCGCTATGTAGCCCACTTGGGCTGGATTCTACTATTTTGGGCTTTCTGATAGGGCTATGGCCCATGTAATATTTTTGTCCTTTAGTACCCTAATAGCTACTGTCAAGTTCTTGTATTTTGTTTAGTCCTGGCATCTTGGTGTGCCTTGGATCTCTCTAAGTATTTTTGGATATTGTAAGGAGTCGTGGTTATACTCCAGGACCCATCTCTTATATTCTCTGTGTGACATATAATTTAATTAAAGTAATTATTGAAATGAGGTGTTACATCTATTAGGCAAATTTTAATTCCCTCATTATTTCTACATTCTGACTTGTTTTTCATCTTTCTTTTGTTAATTATAATTTGTCTAAGTAGGTTTATAATAATTTCTTATAGTAGTTTAATTCAATTTTATTTTTTTTGCAGTTTTAGCTTAGTCAGTGCTAGTTTTAAGTCCAAGGTAGCTATATTTTGAGTTGTAGCTAGTTTTGGTAGTTTAAAATGTTTTCTAGTCATATTTTGCCATTAGGAACTAATTAAGATTATTAGTTTACACTTCCATAGGCTAATTTCATACATGCATATGCATTTGGGTTAGTTTAGGTGACCAATCTTAGTTTTATGTAGTATTTTTAGAAACCCTTTAAGGAGGTAGGTTTTACGTTAGTTTTAGGTCTTCTTTGGTCATTTTAATCTTGTCTAGGAGGGTTCTTTACAGGTTTACTCATGTTTTAGTACAATCCTTAGTCTAGCTTAGTTTTAGGATGTTTTTAGAGGTTTTGAGTAGTGAAAACTTTTGTTTTAGGTAGAATTCTAGTTTTGCATTGTTCTTTAGGTTTCTTTTGTGATTTTCATCTTGTTGGGTAGCTTTTAGTTCTGCTTTTACCAATATTTGCAAATTTGCAATTTTTTCTCTCTTTTGTAGCCTAAGTCTTAAGTTATATGTGGTAGTAGAAGGTTTAGTTAGAGTGAATGAACATTTCAATCATCTCTTTTACTCCAATGCATTGATTCAAAGTGGTTCTTACATGAAAAGTTTGTAGCATGAACAATTTTGACATATTTGACCATGGAGAGTATTAAGCCTAAATTCATTCTTATGTGTGCATTTATTCATGAAAGTGGCATCCTAATTTTTCCTTTGTTTCTTTGCATAACTGGTCATGGAATGTGACTTGTTGATGTGATATAGGCCATTATTTATGCAACCACTTGCAAAATAAAGCCTACCCTGTAAAATCACCATTGCACCCTAAATTTCAACCATAATTGACGTCAATTCTGACAACAACTTTTTTCCTAAAAAACCAAGTTTACACCCTATCCTAGAGATGTGAAGTGAATTAGGATGAGTTATGTAAGGTCCAGTTTTATTTTCTGCCCTAATGTTTAAGGGCTGACCTTAATCTATTGGGCCTAAGGGCTGGCCCATAGGGTGCTAAGGCCCCTAAAGCTGCTAGGGTTTCCTTTTCAACCTCATTCTTGCAAAACAGAACCTAAAATGTTGCCCCTCTTCCTTTTCAGAACGCTCTGCTAGGGTTAGCCATCAACTTCCCCAAGCGAACTCAAGCTCTTCCTCTCCATGTAAGTTGCTTCTGAACTCGTAGTGGTGTTCCTCTAGCTTCATTTTTGACATTTCCTTAAGGCTCATCTCAATAATCCGTTCTGCTTTGTCCCACTATTTCCTTCCAACCACTTATCTTTGTTCCTAAAGCTGCTGCGCTCTTTTGTTCGGTGTCGAGGTTGTGTAAGGATAGTCTACTAGCTTATTTTCAGGTAAGGGAAGTTAGGGTTTTTTCTAAATCTGTGATTTTTCGTGATTGCTTGATGATATTGCATGATTTGATTAGATGACATGCTACTGTGAGTTTATAAGATGTTATTGCATTGGTTTAGTGGTATTGTTGGACTGTTGCACGAGAGAACAGTGGTGGGCATGGTTTTCTCGCCCAAGCGAGCATGTCTCGCCTAGGCGAGATCAACAGAGACTCGCCCATGTTACTTTACGCGCGTAGTCACTCAGGCGACCTACGCTGTTTTGAGCGAGCGTGCACCTCGCTCAGGCGAAGGGGCGAATGGGGCTCGCCTGAGCGAGAGTCTCTCGCTTGAGCGAGACCCTTCAGCCTGAGCGAGGAGCTGGGCGAGAGCAGTGTGATGTTTGATCGTTTCCTTAAATATTGAATGGTTAATACTTGCTTGGATTTATGTATTGTGTTAAAAGCATGAGACCAATGATTATGCATGAGTAATGTGATTCATGATTTGTGAATGATGGGTTTGGTATGAACTTAGCATGTGATTTTAATGAGATGGTTGGTATTAAAGTGGCATGGTAATGAGATGAGTTGGAATTCTCTATTCATGGATGGAGTATGATGAATTGGTATGGGTTGATATGGAACATGAAAAGGATTGGTTATAAAGGTTGATATAGTGTGTGTGTGTGTGTGTATATATATATATATATATATATATATATATATATATGCATGATAGGTCTTTCTTGATTGATTGAACATGATTGGTCAATGGTCAGTGCGTAAATCCTTGAGATCTCTAGGTGAGATTTTAGGGTCGTGCTTCAGTGGACGGAACGTAATTCCATGGCCCCTATTAGTGGGTGTCCATGGTGGTGCCCCATCTATATAATTTGGAAAGGATTCAAGGTAAGAATTGTATCCTGACACTCTAAGGAGTCAATTAGTCTCACTTAGAGCGGACTAAATCTTGTGGTGAAAGTAGCAGGAGGCCTGAAACTCATTAAGGGCTAACCTTGTGTGGGGTGATTCATTCATTGTAACACTTGTAAAACATAGCTCGGGGGTGAGCAGCTCGGGGATGAGCAAAGGTATCCACCACAAGTGCAAGCATCCGCTGAATCCGACCAGATTATTTGTATCTGGATGAGTCGAATCGAGTGTTAATGTATTGGTTTGAAAGTCATAACATGCTTGGGTGTTGTATGTATAGTTGACTGCGAAAGTGTTTCTGATTGCATGATGAAATTATTTTGTGCTCTAGCTTACCCTACTATTTGTTATTGTATGTTCTGTGGTGTGGTCTTTTCTTTTGCAATGATTATCAACTTGTTGATGTGAGTAGAGGTGAGAACTCCCCGAAATCATCAGGGTGATTAGGGGTGGGCATGGATTGGATATTTAATGATCCAATCCACATCCATTTTATATCCAAATAATTGGATTAGATTTTTGACCCAAATCAATTTTTTTAGCAAAAGTAGTTTGGATTTTTTTAGAATCCAGATCCAAATATTTGGATCAAGATTTAAATCCAATCCAAATATTTGGATCAA
>Ga0214545_1004473_pt1 | contig 26100 bp, 19 predicted proteins | sample CNSS4metaG_FD_160064 | JGI IMG/M metagenome (GOLD analysis project Ga0214545, IMG submission 160064) | Root nodule microbial communities from cowpea collected in UCLA plant growth center, Los Angeles, California, USA - CNSS4 | ecosystem: Host-associated > Plants > Roots > Nodule | place: USA... | reverse complement strand
TTTTACATGTCTAGGAGCACCCCTTATATAGAAGAGTTTAGGGGCCTCTAAGCAAATAAAAGATACATAAGGATGTCTCTACAAAAACCTAACCCTAGCTTCTAGAAACTAGGTCAAATAAGGTTACCAAAAATGAGAGACAAAAAAGCTAACTATGGTGTGTGCAAGGGTTATTTCGTTCTAGCACAAAAGGAGACAAAGAATGTGTCTCATATGTCTCCAAAAAGTGGCCAAAGTGTGGTAAAAACAAAGGAGACCAAAGGTACATAGGTACACTTGCTTTATGCCTTTTACTTTATGCTTTATGCCTTTGTTTTACTCTCTCCTCCACATCATTCCCAATCACCATGCGCCACCTAGCATTGCTTTCTTACTCCTAATTAACTTACAAAGCAAATAAACAAGTCAAGCTCAACTATAGTCAACAAGTCAAACCGAGTCAAAGGTCAATAAGTCAACTAAAGTTGATTCAACTAAGTCAACTTAGGAAATCAAAAATAACAAACACAAATGAAAGGGATGAACGATTAGTTAACTTCCTTTCTAAACATGCTTAGTCTTCTTAAGCATGTGCCTCCATCCTTGGTTGGGGTCAATCCTTCATCAGAAGAGGAAAATCGTAATCATTTCAAGAACATGCACACTTTGCCTTGATAATTAACGCTGAAGATGGTAGCAGTGTTGGAAGCTCTACAATGCTTCTTTAAGAAGCTAAGTTTAAAATGAAAAAAAAAAACAATTTTTTTAAGTTATCAAGCTATCAAAAACTGAATTTTGAATTTTTCCAAAATCAATTAAAGTTTTCTTAAGTTGATAGATATATAAGTATATGTGAAGAAGGTAAAAAGTATTTTTTATTTTGCGAACATCAATCATATTTTTTAAGTGTTCTATTTATTTATTTTTGACCCAATCGCTTTACACTTTTCGAAAAATGCATATCAATATATAAGTCAAAGAAATTTGAAGTTCAGTATTTATATAATTAATTGATTATATGATAAAATTAAATCTTCAATCACCAATGATATTGATAAGTATAAGTATATGTTTTACTTGTAAACATTAAAATTATTTGTTATTATTATTATTATTATTATGGTTAATAATATTATTATTACTAAATTAAAATAATGAGTATATAAGAACATGGAAAAACATGTATCTTGAAAGTTGTAAAAATAATATTGAAAACATAAATGTGTCCGTTCAATATTGAAAAAATATTTACTTCACATTACTTATAGTGATAACTTATAATCTCAAATGTTCTATGCTTATATTTATTGCAATATTACTAAAAGACTGAACACATTTTCCAATATATGGCTTTATTGCATACATCATTAGTTTGCAATAAAAGAAAATTGTTTGTAATATATTATTAAATAGTAAATAAAAAATATCAAATATTAAATAATCATATAGTGAAGTAAAGAAATAATAAAAATGAAGATTACAAAATATTAATAATTATATTTCTTATATTAAAATTAAAGTAGTAAAATATTACTCATAAAATAATAAAATAATAATCCTAAGTAATAAAAAATAAAATAATAAAATAATAATCCTAAGTAATAAAAAATCTGCCTGAGAAGATTGCGAGAGAGCATTGAATGTGTTGGAAATGAATAATTGTTGCGTCAAAAGGTGTGCTCGAACAGATATGCAATTATATGTTCACACTTATGTTTTGGAAGATGCAAAAGCTACCTAAAACATCAAAGAAAAAAAAAAGTTTTTCAACAATCATTCATAGATTTGAACAAGTCATAAAAATATTACTTTATACTTGAATTTCAAAATTAAATTAGAATTTTAAAGTATCTTTGTAATGCAAAGTACTTATTTGACAAAAAAAAAAATTATTATAGTCAAATACGTACCTCTTCTAAAGAAACTGTAACGAAATTGTCTCTAGACTTTACGGCTAGTAGACTTGATGCAGTGTCCATTTATATATGTATATTTTTGCAAAAGGTTTGGTGGGAAAGATGCGGTAGCAAATATATAATTAGAAATGTAAAATAGATCCAATATTATTAAAGAAATGAAAAGTGAAAAGTGAAATAATTACATTCAAATTGATGATTAAATATACAAAAGGTACAATTAATTATAATTGATTACATTCAATGACAATAACAACTCACATGAAGAGCATGAAAAACGTCAGGTTCACAAAAAAAAAAAAACAACAAAAGAGAAAAAGAAATCAACAATAACAACAATCAAATAAATGAAAAAAAAGGTTAAAATACCTTTTTGGTCCCAATTTTCGTCAAGTTTTGTGAAATAAGTCTAATTTTGGTTGTGTTCAAATAGGTCCCAATTTTTATCAATTTTGTTCAATTGAGTCTTTTTTTGCTAATATCGTTTAAATCATTAGCGACCATGAACAATGAATGTCACATGTTACTTCTATTATTCAAGGTGAATATAATAGAAGGCATTTCCTAAAATAGACTTACAAATCTACTATGTTTTTCAAATAAGGGGGAGGAGCTATATGACAAGAGCAAAAGCATAAAGCAATACGCTATAGTACTAATAGAACTAGCAGTTGCCAATGACGACTGCATTGAAAATTAGTTGAAATATATTTAAAATGCATAAATTATACGTTATGGAATCAAAAATATAAATATATATATATATATATATATATATATATATATATATATATATATATGGAGCAAGGTAAACTTGTTTCTTCTACTGCAATGTGGAATTAGTTATATATTTTTTTTGTTGCTAGGTTCCTGTTACCTGTTGGAGTTATGAAATGTGGGTCTATAAAGCCATATGTGTCATCCTTTTCCAATTTCCAACATAACCATGCAAGTACCTAATTTGATAATGAAAACACACATTTAATACCTAAGAAGGTTTTGGTTTAAAAGATCTTTCTTAGCCAAGAAGGAGGTAGGGGTTGAATTGGTTGAGTACTTAAAAATTTGTTTAGTTAAAACTTGTAAAACCATTTTAATTTGAATTCAATTGACCAAAAAATCAGAGTATTATTATTGCAGAACCATACATTTCATTCAATTGAAAAACACAAACAGTAAATTGTTTGTTCATGCAATATGATTCAACAGATTGAAATACAAAATCAATCAACTAATTTCTTGGGAAATTTTGTACAAACGCGAAATACACTAAACTCACTCAAACAAAATGCTTTATCTTACAAGATTGTTTCCAATTGATATATCAATCTTAGTTATATTACGAGATTATATAAAAGCACATGTAAACCTTACAAAGATTGATTTAGTGAGTTTTCTTGAGATTTAAATGAAGAACTAGATATAGAAGAGAGGATCACACACTGATTTTTATACTGGTTCACTTAATATCTGAGCTACATCCAGTTGATTAGAACAACTTGAGCTTTATCATGCACTAAAAGAATTACAAAATCCCTCAAAGATTACGCTTTTGAATAAAGCAAAAACACCAAGATTTTTGAATCCCACGAGAACCTTGACCCCTACACTCCAAGAAGCTTAAGAACAACTAAGATCTAAAGATCTTCAATCACAAGTTCCATAATGTGTATTCCACAAAGGGTTTTCCAAATTTGTTTCACTATTTTCGCGCCCAGAAATCTCAAGTGCATTTCCACTCTCTGAAAAACCAGTTAATATAGTTTGGTCATGAGTGAATGTATTAGGTTGATTTGTCTGTACAATTTGTTGATTTCACTTGACTTAAGTGAAATCATTCAATTGTATAAAAATTCAACTTTTTAATACATTTAGACCAAAAATATATGTAACAAGCCTTTTAACACGTTAAAAACCTTTTCAATAGATTGAAAAGGACAAACACAAGACAAAACGACATTTATACTATGTCATACAGTCTACTAAATAAGTCTAAGCATCAAACTTCTTGATCTTCACATTTTGCTTCACATTTATCAAACCTCAAGCTTGATTATGAACGATTCTCATCAATTCTTCATCAATAACACATGATCTCATGCACTTACTTCACCAAATCACTAAGGTCACTAACGCTAATGAAGGTAACAAATAAAAATGATATAAAAATTTAACTTACATCATCAATAATTGCAGAACATACACATTTAACTCCTCATTGCCTGTTATGATCTCCATCAAATCAATTTTACATATGAACAACAAAAGTTCGCTATCCCTGCCAAACATAGTGGCATCCCAAGGAATCAAAGTTTCCTTTGTACTCATGGTTATAGCAAACTCTACTAGTGTTGTTATTGGATCCTCCTAATTTTTTGATACATGCAACTCTATTTCATGTTGCTACACACAAAATAAACATGACATTAGTTAGGATACTATATATATACTACATATGTAACAATATTAGTGGATATACAAAACAATTCAATGTGTGGTGTCATCTTCACGAGATGTTTCGACCAGGCAATGAAAGTTTTCAATTCTTATGATACAATACCAATCTCTGATGTCGGTATAAGAATTGCAGCATCACCATAACATACAGTCTCCACCATAACCTTTGCCAAATGAGAGGGGAGACATTCACCATGTAACATGGTGGAACCTTCAAGCAATTCTCATGAGACACAACTGGGGAGAGATACATAATCAACCAATGTGTACAACTCACATTAGGAACCATCACACCCCGTTTCAATTGTTGTTGAACAACTCTTTTTAGTTCTAACTCTAACACCGGAAGAAAGGTTAGGTTGTACTATAGTGGGGAGCTTTTGCATGAGTAGTAACCTCTATAACCGTTTGTAAAATGTTTCCATCATTGCTTACCGCTCTAGTCTCGTCTTCTGACGCACTTACCTATTCTACTCTCGTTCTCCTCTCATATCCTCTTTTAGTTGCTCTGCCATGTCAACTTTCATTTTTTGCAAGGCGTCTTCCATATTGATAGTAAAGTATGAATGAGATTGGTGTTGTGATTACCCTCAAAAGTAACCTCAAATCCCCATATCGTATCTAGTAGTACGAACACGTCCAGGGTGTTCAAGTCATCCTAAAGCAATATTAAGAATATCCTTTCGACCATGAGGATGGAAACCATCATGGGTCTGCTACTCAACTAGAGAATCCTACAACAAGGAAACATATATAATTAGAACACATTATATGCAATAAAAAGTTTTGAATTAAATGATTGGAACATATTTATTTCCAATCCACTAAGCAACCCGCTGTGATTCATTTATATGCAATAAAAAGTTCTTAAATAAACGATTGTAATACATTTACTTACAATCCACCTAATAACCCGTTGTGATTCAACAAAAGTCCATGCTCTCGATTTTCTTGGACGGGCCTACTCCCATTTCTCATGCCTAGATGGTGGGGATGAAGGTCCACTTGAACCCACACTACCACTACCATCACTAGAAGTAGAACATATTTTAATATTTTCTCTAACAATCTTCTAGTCTAGCTTTTGAGAGCCAGCACGAGAAAGTAAGTGAGGAGTCTCATTATGTGGTCGGGTGTCTTGTGCCTTTTTTCGAACACCCTATAACCATTTAAATGAAATTTACTTAGTATTTAATATTATACGTAATAAAATAGTAAAAAAAAGTGATAATGCTAACCTTCCATTTCTCACTATCGCAACCGAGATCGCGGCGGGACGACGAAAATAATTTCAAAGAAAATATCGGAGTCACCACCATAGTTTATTATGGAAAACTATTGAAAAACCTTAAGAGAATAGTCTTTGAAACCAAATTTGGATTCGGGAGTCAGTTACGTGTGGGGAAGGTATTAGCACCCCACAACGCTTGTCTTAAGACGATTCCCTCTTTAATTAAGTGTGCAAGGTAGAATTTTGATGTTTAGAATATTTGTTATTCCCCAAAAAATCAAACAAAATATAAAACAAATAAAAAAATATTAAAGATTAAAACATTTTTTTTTTATTGTTTTGGCCCGAAGAGGATTGTACCTTGCTCCTATGTATTTTCATTTGGAAGATCAAGGATAATGTAGTTCTTTGTAAAAATATTTGTTGTTTTATATTATTTTTATTTTTTTATATTTTTATATATATATATATATATATATATATATATATAATATATGTTTAATATCAAGCAAATTTGAGATTTGACATGATATTTAAAAATGATTTTATAATTTTTATTTATTTATTTATTATTATTATTATTATTTTTTATTTTTTATTTATTTATTATTACCTTTTTTAGAGGGAATTAAAGCCTATGAAAGAAATATTTTTAATTATCAAGATAAATGACATTGCAGATAAAATGAAAGAGAAGGGTTGAGGATATCAATGACAAACACAAAATCATCTAACGTGCGAACCGCAAACGCATTAATTTAATCATACAACAGGTTCATGAATCATAAATTTGATATTATAAGAGAATCTGAGCGGTACATGAATAACATTAGGAGCAAAGAGAGTTTACCTTTTAGGGACACAAATAGAGCAAAACTGACTAAAAGGATAGTAAGGTGACCCCTTTTGCGTGTGTGCTCTGGTAATAAAAAAGAAGAGGGGTTTTTCGAATTTTTTTCTATGTTGCATTGGAGAATTTTGTGCTTATATAGGACCTTGAGGTACCCCTGGAATCCTAGTCTTTTAATTATAATAAAATATATGAGGAAGGAATTGGTCTTGATGAAACATATTATAGAAATAAAATAGTCGCATAATATTCACGGTGTTGATTATAATTACTAGAATCATATTTTCCATCACATAAAGATCGTGATGAAATCATAACATATTTTTCATACAATTGGTTCTCATTATTACCTGGAATATGTTCTTTTAACTGTTAAAATTGTACCATTCTCTAAAAGCATTATTATGGGGAATATTTGCTTCTATTTAAAATAATATCTTTTCAGACTGACAACGCAAAGAGACACATCACATAAGTGTAAATGCAAGATATTTATTCAAATTATTATAAAAACAATATTGCTCATAATATTATACCCTTCTCTAAAAATAGAAATTATTAAACGTCCTTTTCTGACATATCATGTGAAGAGTGTAAATAGCAAACAGTGGGGGGTGAAAATATGTACAAAACATTTGGGCTCATGAAAAGCGTATTATAATTAAAAATAAATTAGATTCGCCCTTCTCTTGGTTTTTTCTTTTTTTTTTTCTTTTTTCCCATGGTAGAATTAAAGTTAAAAAAACCTACCATCAATCAAAATATATTTTTTATTTTATTATATTATTATTTTTTATATATTATTTATTTATTATTATTATTATTATTATTTTAACAAAACAAATGCATTTACTCAGACGAAATTGGGTGTTGACACTCACTTTCTCGAGTCTGTACAAACCGTTGCCAAGTTTCTTCATCAATGCAACTATGCTCGGTGCAAGGGTGCATGGACTTTCCCCTTTTGTAGGACCATATACATAAACTATTGTCAATTTTGATTTAAATTGACGCCATTTGGTGAAAACCCAAGACAAAACCTTTGACTTCAATGTCCCTACCTTAGGGATAGTCGAAAACCATCTACATATATAGGGACCAAATTGAGTCACTTTGACACGTGGCACAATTGTGAAGTGACACGTGTCAAAAATAAAAAAATTAAAAAAAATTTAAATTTTTTAAAAATTTAAAAATAAAATTTAAAAAAATTAAAAAAAACAGAAATTAATACGTGGTGTTGACTTAACACCGTCTGGTCAAAGTTAACAGTGAGGACCAAATTGAGTCATTTTTAAGAAAATGAGGACCAAATTGAGACAACGAAAAACTTGAGGACCAAACTGAAATTTCATGACAAATAGAAGGACCAAAAGAATAATTTAACCAAATATTTAAAACTTAGCTTGCTTTCTCTACAAGTTGTCATCCACAAGTTGATGGACAGACAAAGGTCGGAAACATAATTTTATCCATTATGCTAAGGACAAACCTTGAAAATAGTGAAAGATATATATACAAAGTACATTAATAAAAGAAAAAAAAATTATATGTGAGGAAGGGGATTTGATGTGGGTCCACCTTTGTGATGTGATCCCAACAAGCCTAAGTCCAAATGCATCAACAAGCTCAAGCTGATCTCAAGGCCCAATCACTAGAAGAATGATGAAGAAGATCCACATGAGGCTCTCACAAGATGATCAAGTCAATCATGGACTTTTCACTTTATTCACATGGGCCAAAGACATCTCCAAAATATGAGTTGATGCATGGAGGAAGTAGTCTAGATTTAAATTGGGCCATTGTTTAGGTTTTGCTTTCAATAAATAAGCTATAAAATTTGTGATTCTATGGTATATCAATTGGGCCTAGCCTAATTTCTCTCTTTTGGCAGAGAATGCTTTAGCATGTGCTACACATGGAGACAAGCAAGCTAAGCATCACCAAGGCAAGGAGAATGTGAAGGTGGCAAGGAGTGTGTGACAAGTACACTTGGCATCCTACATCATATGGCCGACAATCAAGCTTGGTCTTCAAGCTACATCTATGTGTCATTTGAGCTTAATTTGAATTGCGTTAAGGAAGCTAATCTACTATAAATGATAGCTTCCTATGCACATGTAAGGGTTACTCTTGAATTGCAAAGTAGAAGCATAGTTGTTTAGAGCATTCCACTTCTTCTACTCTTATTTGATAACACACTTGGCTATCCTTCTCCTTCATCTCCTCTAGCCACCTTCCATACCATAACACCAATTCTACTTTTCATCTTTGCTGCATCTCCACTCATTCTAAGCATTCTCCATAGATCTCCTTCAACTTCTCCACCAAGGACGTCAATCAATTGGTATCTAGAGCCATCCAAGCCTTGATGCATTCATCCTCTTGGTTTGGGTAAGGTTCTTGGTCCATACTTGTGTTTTGTTTTCAATTCCTATGTTGTTCTTCTTCTCCATTGTTTTCTTAAAGTTTTTTGTTGTTTCTTCAAGTTCTTGTTGTTTTCCACCATTTGATATTGAGGCTATATGAATCTTCATTGATTCATCTTGTACTACTCCTTGCTTAATTGGTGTACATGTGTTTTTAAGGTTCCATTTCAATTTCCAGCACTTTTTTCTTTGCTTCTTTGAGTTTTCTTCATTTTCTATTCGGTGAATTCAGTTCTTCTTTTCATTTTCTCATTCCACTTATGTATAAGTCACGTTCTATGTTTTGTTTGTGCTTTAATTCATCATTTCCACCGTTTAATTTCATTGTTGCTTGCTTTTGATGAGTTTCCGCACCACATCTCACAACAAAAATGCTATGAACATTCATGTAAGCGTGTGGATGTTTAAGGCCTAAATTCTCACTATTTTTCATCCATTTCACCGATTGGATTCATGCTTTTGAGTGTCTAAGATGTTCTTCTGTGTTCATGCTTGATTTTAGTCCATAATCAAGTTCTTTAGCTTTGCTTTCCATAGAGCATCTTACATAATTTCAGAGAGCAATTATGCTTCAGTTTTCCTCTGTTTTCCAATAATTCACTGAACGCAGAGTCTCTATTTTTGATTTATCGTGAGTAACTGTGTGCATCAAAATTCAATCTAATTTTTTCCTCATTTAGTTAACATTCAGACGAAAAATACAAAAAAAAAAATTAAAAATGTTGAGTACAAAAAAAATGAAAAATCGTGAAAGTTGAGGTTGATGTTTCCGTTTTCTAGCACTGCAGTTTCTGATATTCACTGTTTCATTCCTGTTTTGTGTGTTTTTTTCTGTTTTTAGTGCTCATTTTTCACCAGAATTCAGCTTGAGTGTGTACTCTATATTGCTTCAATATTGCTTTGCTTTGAAGCTGAATTAATTCCTTCATTTACCACTATTTGCAATGAGTACTTCAGCCATACTTTGAGCACTATTATCTTGTTGTTTTTGTTGTTTTTCACCTATTCTAATGCCTTTCTAGGTTCCTTTTGTGGTGCTTTCCTTTCTTTCCAACCTTTAATTTGTTGTTTGTCAATTCTTCTTTACTCATTCAGTCATGTTTCATTAAATTCTCTTTGGTTTAGCATTTCTAATTAGCTTTTCTTGCTTTCTCCTTTGATTGGTTCATACACTTACCCCTCGGTTTTTGGTTTTTTGATGATGCTATGGAGTTTAGAGTGGTTTCTGTGATATGGTAATATCTTAGGTGGTGAATATTGAAGTAGCATTTCAGCTTGTGTGTTCTCTATAAGCTTGCCTTCTTTTCACCTTTGAGAGTTTTGAGCCTATTCATTTGAGAGAGTGTGTGCTAACTAGCTTGCTTGCCATAGTTTTGTTTTGTTTCTTTCTTTCACTCTAGCTTGCAGGCCACTCTTTGTAAAACCTAGCTTAGATGAATGAGATAGTGGTTGAGTTTTCTCCTCCCCTTCGTCAGCTCACCCATCACCTTAGATGAGGATTTCTCCGTGAGAGACGAGAGTGAACCGAACCCCAATCGAGTATTCCACTACGTTCTCAATTGATTCCACCGAACGAATCAACATCTAGAGGTCGTTCCGGACATTCACCGTCGAACGGAGCATATTTCTGCCAATTAACGGCATCGACGGCCTCATCAAAGCCTAGTTTCTTTTAGTTTCTTTTATTAAATAAATGTTTGTCTAATTAGGTTATTTTCAAATGCAGCCCATGTCTACAACTTGTCCCATGAGTGGGCACATCAATTGGGCCTGCAATGTGGCAACCAATGCACCACTAATGCACTTTCATGCCACTTCCACGCGTTGGGAGAAATAGCTGTAACATTCCTTTTTATTTGGGCTTCCCTCTGCTATGTACAGCCTGATCCCATTCATTCCATCAATCAACGGAGCATTGTGTTGGATTCTAGTATGGGCCGAGATCTTGTTTCTTCAAGCAGCCCAGTAGCTTTCACGCATGGAGAAGAGTAGCATTCGTTGCAGCACGCACAACAACCCATTTTCCACCAACACAGCAACACGTTGAACCAACCATTTTTCTCTTCTCTGCTAGGGTTCACACCTTCACGCGTTGCCTCACCTCTATCACGCTAACCTTTATAGTCGTTAAGGTCTCACGCTTACACCCATTTTTTGTTAGGGTTCTTGTACACGGTAGAACTGTCGTTAGTTCCTTCTTCCTTACCATTTTCACGGTTGTCTTTCTTATAAAAAGGCAAGCCAAGCTTTGTACCAAACTTGCTTTGGTAATACATTGTGGTTTTTACCCCTTCTTAGAGCTCACCTTCCTAGTAGTGGTTCCACCGCCCAAGGTTTACGAAACTAGTGAGATACGAGAGCGATCCGAGTGTTAATCTCCAAATCAGAGTTATCAGTTATGTTTCCTTCACATTCTGCGAGTTTCAATCGGTAGAACACCGATTAGAGAGGATTTTCGGTAGGAGCAGCCTCATCAAATCCCATCTCCTAAGTAGAACATTTTTCATACCAATACTGCAAAATTTTAGTAAGTGGGAGTGTTGAAAGTTCTAAGTGCTTTCTCACCTTGATTTTAGGTCGCATAGTTAGACGGTTAGTGGCTTAAAATTGTGAGACCAAAGTCTCTAAAATTTTTGTCATTTAGGGGTCCGTTTTTAGTGTTAATCTTTTGTTTTTCTTGAGTCTTATTTGTGTGCTTTGTGTTCAAGTGTCTCAAGTGTTATTATCTACTTAGTATTTGATCATTAGTGTGATTTTTGAGAACTTTTGCAAGTGTTATCTTGGCAAGGATTAGCCTTGGTATTTAAGTAGTCTTTAACGACTCACCTCGCTTACCTAGAGGTACACTTGTGTTTGTTCTCTTCTCTCACCCTTTTAATCACCTATCTAAGTTCATTCTAACACCATGAGCACAAGAAGGGCTACTCGTGCTAGTACCCAACATCAATAAAAAGTTAATAATACCAACCTCCACACAAGTGTTGATGATGAGGTTGAGGTTGCTCCTAGAGCCCTACATAACATCTCTCAAAAGGTTAGGGACATTTGAACTCAAATGGCTGCAATGCAAACCAACCTTCAAGTGATAGAGGATCAACTTAGGCAAACCCATCACATTCCTCGTGCCTCCCCAAGACCTTCTCGTGCCTCTTCAAGGAATGAAAATGAGGAAGAAGAAGAGCTTGAGGTGCGCCATCAACTTCGCCAATCTCCTCATGTGAAAAGACAAAGTGCATTCCTCCTCATCCTAGAGAAGTAAAAATAGATTTTCCTTACTTCCATGGGAAGGATAATGTTGAGATTTTCTTGGATTGGGTTGCCAAGGTTGAGCAATTGTTTGAGAGTCATGTGGTAGAAGCAGAAAGGCATGTTTCCTTGGCTACTCTAGCCTTTCAAGGATATGCCCTTAATTGGTGGACTTCTTTAGTCCTACAAAGAAGAAGAAAATGGCTTCCCGAAATAGAATATTGGTTTGATCTTAAAGAAGCCCTTCACTTAAGACAAGTTCCAACATACTACAAAAGGGAGCTTATGGACAAGGTCCAAAGGTTCCAACAAAGGTCTTCTATTGTTGAAGAATATAGACAAAAAATGGAGCCCTACATTTTGAGAGCCGGGATAGAAAAAGAGGAGGACCTTACTATTGCCAAGTTCTTGAGTGGTCTCGATTATAACATAAGAGACAAAGTTGAGTTGCTCCCCTACCATAATTTTAATGATCTTAAACAAATGAGCATCAAGGGGGAGCAACAAATTTTGAGAAGACCTTCTCGCAAGGATTCTTCTCTCTCTTTTCTTAGAAGTGATTTTCAAAAGAAATATTTTTCAAAGGAAAGAGTCCAGTAATAAGAATCCTGCAAAAGAAGGTGACAAAGGGGAGTCCTCCACTACCAAAAGAGGAAGTGACATCAAGTGTTTCAAGTGTTTGGGTAGAGGTCATGTGACTGCCCAATGTCCTACCAAACGCACCATTGTGCTTAAGGGCAAAGACCTCTACACTAGCCAAGAGGAGTCATCTTCTTCTAGTGACTCCGACAGTTCCCATTCTAGTGATTCTAAGGAAAATTCATATCCAAAAGAAGGGAATCTTTTGATGATTAGGAGGCTTCTCAATAACAAATCTAGCTTTCCTCTCAATGACCAAAGAGAAAATATTTTCCACACAAGATGTGAAGTTTTGAACAACACTTGCTCTTTGATCATTGATAGTGGGTCTTGTTGCAATTGTTGTAGCACAAGATTGGTTAAGAAGTTGAACTTAACTTTGTTGCCCCATCCAAAACCTTATAAACTTCATTGGCTTAATGTAGATAGGGATCTCAAAGTCGAGCATCAAGTGAAAGTTAAGTTTTCCATTGGGAAATTCAAAGATAAAGTTTTATGTGATGTGATTCCCATGGAAGCTTGCCATATTCTCTTGGGAAGGCCTTGACAATTTGACCACAAAACCTTACACCATGGCCATACCAATGAGATCACTCTCCAACATCTTTCAAAAACTTTTGTGTTGCATCCCCTCAGTCCTAGCCAAGTTTCTAGTGATCAAGCTCAAATGCGAGCTAGGAGGGAGGAAGAGAGTTCCAAGGACAAGACAAAGGTAGAGGAAGTTTCTTCTTCTAAGGATGTTGCTCATGAAGTTCTTTTAACTCATAAAACTCTTTTGCACACTTTTCATGATGAGCAATCCCCATTCCTCTTACTTTGTCAAGAAATCCTCACTTGTCTTGAGCATCCATCTCTTAAGGATCTACCTCCTTCAATACGTGCTCTCCTTCATGAATCTGAAGATATTTTTCCAAAGGATGGCCCTCATGGTCTTCCACCTTTTAGAGGGATTGAGCACTAAATTGATTTTGTCCTAGGGGCACGTCTTCCCAATAGACCAGCCAATAGGACAAACCCAATTGAGACTAAGGAGATAAAATATCAAGTGAGTGAGTTATTAGACAAGGGATGGGTTCAAAAGAGTCTAAGTCCTTATGTTGTACTTGTGTTGTTGGTGCCCAAGAAAGATGGAAAATGGCACATGTTCTATGATCATAGGACCATCAACAACATCACCATAAAATATAAGCATCCAATCCCAAGACTTGAATTACATTGAGCTAAAATATTTTCAAAAATAGACCTCAAAAGTGGTTATCACCAAATTTGAATTCAAAAAGATGATGAGTGAAAAATCGGTTTCAAAACAAAATTTGGTCTATATGAATGGTTGGTCATGCCTTTTGGCCTAACCAATGCTCCAAGTACATTCATGCGCCTAATGAATAATGTCTTGACGAAATTTTGTGGTTGTTTATTTTGATGACATTCTAGTGTACAATGGTAATTCTAGTCTTCATGTGGGTCATCTTAGAGTAGTGTTGTCTCTTCTACGAGACCATCAACTTTATACCAACATTGACAAGTGCACTTTCTGTGTAGAGAGTGTCATCTTCTTAGGGTTTGTGGTCAATAAAAGTGGGGTCAATGTTGATCCTGCAAAAATCAAGTCCATCCAAGAATGGTCTATGCCAAATAATGTTGGGGACATTCAAAACTTTCATGGGTTAGCTAGTTTTTATAGAAGATTTGTTCCTAACTTCTCCACCATTGCTTCACCCCTCAATGAACTTGTTAAGAAAGACACCTTTTGAAAGGGGTGAAAGGCAACAAAAGGCCTTTGATGATATCAAGGCTAAGCCCACCCAAGCTCCTATTCTTGCTCTTCCAAACTCTGAGAAAACTTTTAAGCTAGAATGTGATGTTATGGGGTTGGAATAGGTGTGGTTTTGTTGCAAGGCCATCCCATTACTTATTTTAGTGAAAAACTAAATTGCCATTCTCGTAACTATCCCACCAATGACAAAGAGCTATATGCCCTTATAAGAGCTCTTCATACTTGGGAGCATTATCTTGTGCCCAAAGAGTTTATTATCCACAGTGATCATGAAACTCTCAAGTATTTGAAGAGTCAACACAAACTCAATAAAAGGCATGCAAAGTGCGTTGAGTACTTAGAATAATTTCCTTATGTTATCAAGTACAAGAAAGGGAAAGCTAATGTGGTGGCTGATGCACTATCAAAGAAATACACTCTCTTAGCCAAGCTTGGATCCCAAATTCTTGGATTTGACAACATATGTGAATTATATATTTATGATCTCTTCTTTGCTAACATGTATGATTCTTGTCTCAATAAGTCCCAAGGTGGCTTTTACCTATCAAATGGGTATCTTTTCAAAGAAGGCCGCCTATGTATTCCTCTAGGTTCTCATAGAAAAATTTTGATCAAAGAAATTCATGAAGGGGACTTATGGGTCACCAAAACTTTAGCAATGCTTAAAGAGAAATTCTTTTGGCCCCATATGAAAAGGGAAATACAAAACTAGTTGTTTGACTTATTTGTATGCTAAGTTTAATGCAATGCCTATAGGGATATATACTTCTTTGCCTGTTGCTTCCACCCCTTGGGAGGACATAAGCATGGACTTTGTCTTAGGGCTTCCAAGGACTTCTAGGGGTGTTGATTCTATCTTTGTGGTAGTGGACCATTTTTCTAAATTGACACATTTTATACCATGCCACAAAGTAGATGATGCTAGCAACATAACAAATTTGTTCTTTAAAGAGGTGGTTTGCCTCCATGGCTTACCCAAATCAATTGTGTTTGATAGGGATGCTAAATTCCTAAGCCATTTTTGGAGGACCTTGTGGTCTCCGTTAGGAACAAAACTTTCTTTTTCTACTTCTTGTCACCCACAAACTAATAGGCAAACAAAGGTAGTTAATATATCCATTTTCACATTGCTTAGGGTTTTGCATAAGGGGAACCATAAATCTTGGGATTAGTATCTACCCCAAATTGAATTTGCTTACAATAGAGTGGTCCATAGCACCACCAAACTGTAACCCTTTGAGGTAGTTTATGGTTTTAACCCTCTCACATCATTGGACTTATTACCTCTTCCAACGTCTTTTGATTTTGTTCATAAAGAAGGGGTTTCTAAGTCTAGGTTCATAAAAAATTTTCATGAGAAGGTTAGAAACCAAATGCAAGCCCAAGTTGAAAAGATTGCTCATTTTAAAAACAAGGGCAAAAGAGTTCGGTCTTTTAATGAAAGAGACATAATTTGGTTGCACTTAAGGAAGGAAAGATTTCCTAACCTAAGAAAATCCAAACTTAGTCCCCGAGGTGATGGTCCATTCCAAATCATCAAGAAGATCAACAATAATGCTTATCAATTCGATCTTTCTGCGAAATATGGTGTGCATCCTACTTTCAATATTACTGATTTGGATCCTTTTGTAGGTACTTTTGATGATGAGGATGGCCATTGAGATTTGAGGGTAAATCCTCTTCAAGGGGGAGGGGATGATGTGACCCTAACAAGCCTAAGCCTAAATGCATCAACAAGCTCTAGCCCATCTCGAGGCCAAATCACTAGAAGCATGATGAAGAAGATCCACATGGGCCTCTCACAAGATGATCAAGTCAATCATGGGTTTTTCACTTTATTCACATGGACCAAAGACATCTCCAAAATATGAGTTGATGCATGGAGAAAGTAGTCTAGATTTAAATTAGGCCATTGTTTAAGCTTTTCTTTCAATAAATAAACTAGAACATTTGTGATTGCATGGTGTATCAATTGGGTCGAGCCCAATTTCTCTCGTTTGGCCGATCAAGGCAAGGAGATAAGCAAGCTAAGCATGATCAAGGCAAGGAGAGTGTGAAGGTGGCAAGGAGTGTGTGACAAGGACACTTGGCGTCATCTTGCATCACCTCCTACATCATATGGTCGGGCAAGCTTGCTCTTCAAGCTACATCTACGTTTCATTTTAGCTTAATTTGAATTGCAATAAGGAAGTTAATCTACTATAACTTCCTATGCACATGTGAGGGTTACTCTTGAATTGCAAAGTAGAAGCATGGTTGTTAAGAGCATTCCACTTCTTCTACTCTTATTTGAGAGTACACTTGGTTATCCTTCTCCTCCATCTCCTCTAGCCACCTTTCATACCATAACACCAATTCTACTTTTCATCTTCACAAATCCTCCATTTCCGAGAGCAAAGTTCAAATCCTTCTCCATTTCCACTGCATTTCCACTCATTCTAAGCATTCTCTATGGATCTCCTTCCATTTCTCCCCTAAGGACGTCCATCACTTTGTAAAGAGAGATTTCCTAACCATAGGAAGTCCAAACTCAACTCTCAAGGAGATGATCCTCTCGAAGTCCTTAAAAGAATTAATGATAATGCTTATAAGTTAGAATTGCCTATCGAGTTAATAAGACTTTTAATGTTTATGATCTTGTGCATTTTGCAAGTGGGACACATATGATGAGACACAATCTACAAATTTGAGTACCAATTTCTATCAAGAGGAAGGGGATGATGAAGCCCCCAAGCCACTAAAAAAATGAATATTCACAAAGAAATTTTTTTTAATTAATTTGTAGCTAATCCCTCGCTAACAACTTTTGCTACAGATTAACTATGAAATTGCTAGAGAATCTTTCGAAGCTAAATCCAGGTAGCTAATTAGAGAGGGATATAATCCCTCGCTATTTCGTAGCTAATTTGTCTTTAACCCCTTGCTTATCCCTCACTAAAGTGAAGTTACAAAGTTTTAGAACTTATAGCTAATCCACAGCTAGTTTGTCGCAATTTTCTCTCGCTAATCCATATATATTCTATCGCAACTTTTCTCTCGCTAATCCATAGTTAATATGTCACAACTTTTCTCTCGCTAATCCATAGCTAATTTGTTACAACTTTTCCCTTGCTAATTCGTAGTTAATTTGTCGCAATTTTACTCTCGCTAATCTATAGCTAATATGTCATAACTTTTCTATCACTAACCCTTGCTAATTTGTCGCAACTTTTCCCTCGCTAATTCGTAACTAATCAGTCGCAAGTTTGCTCTCGCTAATCCATAGCTAATTTGTCACAACTTTTCTATCGTTAATTCATAGCTAATCTATCACAACTTTTCTCCCACTAATCCGTAGCTAATTTATCACATCTTTTCTCTCGCTAACCCATAATTTTACACAAGAGATAAAGCAAAAAAAACTAGCCGCTTGGAAGCTAAGAATTTGACCGTCCAAGTTATCTTTTATATCAATAAAAATTGCATAGAGTTATCTTGACTATGAAATAGCTAATATTACGTAGAATAATAAAGGATTTACATTATCAAACAACAATAGTTAAAAGAAACAAAGTTGATCTGCGAAGACCATTAAAAAATGCATCCATACCAGCATTGGTATAATTAAAAGACCTTGATTTTCCAAGGCTTAAAACTTTAAATCATCAAAACCTGAAAAGCCAACAAATTACATAATGAGATTAAAAAAATATCTTACTGGATAATGAAAAAATAAGCTTTGACTCAATGAACATGGTCTTAGCATACAATTGTGGATATAACAATACCAATTCTCCCATGTGCCAAGTCATTTATCTTAATTAGACTATTTATACCATATAGATGCATGCGTATAAAATATTGGCATGTACTAAAAGTCTTAGTAATTGAGACTCCAACAAATTATACTTGAGGATACGTTTTAAAAGAATTTAGTTTATAGCATAATAAATTTATAAAACCTATCATCTAAGAACAACAATGATGCTTTACGTTATTCTATCTTCATGCAGGTAAAAGGTTAAGATTGAGGAAATCAAAACAAGTTTCCTTTATATCTTGGTTTTTCGTTAGAGGCAAGGAATAGGAGAGCAAATATATTGCTCTATGTCAAACCAATGAAAAGTATATTTTATCTACCTTGCAGATACATTTCAACGAAAAATGAATTAATGTAAGGGAATTGTCTCTGGAATCTCCAACCTGAAACAAATGATACTTTGTCTCCTCCTCCGTCAATTTTCCAATTGACCTCTCTCTCTCGCTATTGGCATTAACCTTATGTCATTTTCACGATCCTACAAATTCTAGCAAGAAGTCATTATTCAGCCAAATGATTTTTCGATTACAGAGTTTTTATGAAAAAATAAAAACCCTAAATTAGAGATTTTTTGGATTATACTTACCTTTACTACAAAACTGACCGATTCTGATTGGGCCAAGCATGTGAATCCTACCGTGAGTGAGTCCAATCTTAACAGAAACCATTCAAGAATGCGAGAGTGAGAGGATCTCCAAATGTCGAAGAGTAGGTGTCTAAAAGTTATAGGGTTTGGAAATGGCTATGAGAGTGAATCGCATAACGTGTGGAAAAAGAGAGGGATTATTTGGAATGAGTGACCTAGCAAGAGAAAAGAGAGGGAGAAAGAACCCGATTGTTGACAGAGTTTGCGAGATTTGGAGGAATATCAGAATTGTGTCCATTGAAGACCGCAAGCTACTCTACTATGTATCTTACCTTTGTTGTCTCTCTTTCCCTTCTCGTCTCTCTTACAGAGGAGACGAAGGAGTTGGAGTATGATTAAGGAGAAGAATGTACCAGAGTCTGAAATAAGAAGAAAGTGAATATTTGAATAATCTGAAAATGTGGAAAAGGACACAAAATAGTTCCTTGGTTCGTCACTTTCAATAAATTAAAAAAGATATTTTCTAAATAGAAAAATATAAAACAACTTCAATATTTTTTTTTTAAACTTTATGAATAAATAAAAAATATAATCAGTTTCAGTTAAAGTATATATCCATAATATATATTTATCATAAACTTATAATTCTTTTAAAAAAATTAAAATTTATATTTCTAATTTTCTATCTCATTTATTATATATCTTAATTAATTTATTAATATTTATATTTATAATTTATATTTCAACATAAAAAATTATATTTAAAAAAAGTTAAAATATTTAAGTTAAAAAATACTTTTAAAACACTTAAATTAAAATAATTTTAAAATATTCAAATTAAAAATAATTTTAAAATATCTAAACTAAACATAATTTTAAAATATTTAAATTAAAAAATATGTATGTATACTAAAATCAAAAATAATTATAGTACATAATTGAGAAAGATTAGCTACAAATATATTTTTTGATAAATCTGTAGCAATTTTTTTACGAATCAGCTACAATTCTATTCCTTTGTTATTTCGTCAAAAATCAATCAGAGAAATCAATAAGAGATTAGCTACAAATATATATTCTATTTAATCTATAGTTATTTTGCTACAAAGAAGCTACAAATTGTTTCTTTTGTCATTTCCTTGCAAATTAGTGAGGATTAGTTACAAATATAAGTTCCTCCAAATTTGTAGCTATTTTGCTACAGGCTCACTATAATTTTATTCTTTCGTTATTTTCTTGCAAATTAGTGAAGGATTAGCTACAAATATTTTTCCTCGCTAATTCACTACAAAAAAATGTGTAAGTAGCGACAATTATTTTTGTATTTTACGTCATTTTTAACCGTCGTTATTTACTTGAGTGACGTTTTCCAAAAATGTCGTAATTCTTGCCGTCACAAAGTATAATATGGTGATTTAAAATGAATCACCGCAGCAACCGTCATTTTATACTATGTATAAAGAAGTAAATAACGTCAATTAAAACTGACGTAATATTTTTAATAGAAAACAAATTCAATGAAAAAATGACATTTAAAACTGACATTATTATCATTATATTATGATATTTTTAATTGTCAATACTATAATTAATTCTTAGATAAATTACGTCATTATCAAGTGTCAATACTAAAATTTATTTTTTATGATAGTTTAAAATATATAAAAAATTATAAGACTATAAAAAAAGAAATTAATAGACTAAATTATTTTATTATCAACATAACATAATTACACCAAAATACCAAAATATTCAATCATCCAAAAAAAAGACAACATTAAAATTTGACAAGGCAATTATAAAACATGCACTGCTAATTTTAAATTGTTTTGCTTCCACCACTTGATCTTAGTATATTATGTGTAGATGGCACACCACTTCCAACATTCGGTGCCTACAATAAAGAAAGAATATAAGTATATATGAGTAAGTGAAATTCAAATAAATTAAGAGATCCTTACAAGGGAAAAGGTGTTCTATCCTCAAAACAATAAAATGAAATAGTTAATTAAAATAATTAGTAAACCAAAGAATTCATTCAAAGAAAATATAAAATAAAACAGAATATATATATATATATATATATATATATATATATATATATAAGACACATATATAAAATAAATGTCAAAATGTATTTTATAAGTTTTAAGCATTTTATCTTCTTAAACTTCAAATGAAGAAGGATTGTTCTTCTTCCCATTAGCAATGTTTTTGAGGATTATTATTAGCTTTCAGATTTTAGGATAAAAACTAAACCCAATTCGTCTAAAGGTGTTACAGCCCCAACAATGTTTTCTTGATCATTATTAGCTTTTTTTAGATAAGAAAATAAATTAAACTTCTCGCGTAAACAAAAATGAACCGATGCACTATATTTTTAGAAAATCACATTTCACTCCTTTAAAAGCTAAAAACTATTTTAATTTAACAGACTTTCTTTCACACATATGCCATAGTTACGTAATAGAAACTAAGAAATACTCTGGATCATTATCACTCATACGTTCTTTATAACTTCAAGCATGCTGAATTATTTAAAAACTCATTAACAACAACTCATTTTCACTTCAAGCATGATAGAAGATAAAGAATCAATGGCATGCCATGTTATAGGTAATAAGATCAGAAACCATCTAGCTGCATCTACTGAAAGAGTTTCATACCAAAAGCAAACTTGTTACCTCTAGAGCAAACATATTTTTCACTTTGGAAGTAAATCATCAAATTAATTTATTGGTGGAACCAGGAAGACATTAAATTGAAAATAACATAAAGCATTTCTACTTACAAGATATATTAAAGGTTGATTAGTGCCATGGATAGCACAATCAAAGTAGTGAAGCCATTAAAAAGATGAGGACAAGAACAAAATTATGTTAGATATTTCATTTTGTCTCTTGCTTTCGACCCCTTATAATTTATGCCAAATATTTCAAAAGCCCCGAGTTAGTTTCATTCCAAAGAAAATTTAAACATGTAAAGTCTTGAAATTGAGAAAATCCAAGATCAGATAGTCATTCTTTCTTGCACGAAAAAAAATAAATACCATAATAGCTAGCTTAGAGCAGAAAAATACGAATGCACTAACTAATAAGAAAATTTGGGGCAAGGAGAAAGGGAAGTTATGTATACCTGATTTTGGGGAACTTTTTCATCTTCGATCAAGCTACATTCTCATTACTTTACCATCACTATTGCCATCTTAGCTAGCACCTGAAAAACAGAGTCAACATGCAGTAGGTTTAGACAGATCCATATCACGTCTCCACATCTCCATCTTCATCCAAAACCAACACGCCTATACACACAAGAATAGAATCACAATATTTATTACCTTAATCACTCACATATCAATACAAGATAAGAAAAATGCTAACAGAGAAATAAGCATCAGAACAACATGCATAGAAAAATCACCCACAATCAGCAATCAATTTTTAGAAATTAGAAGAGAAAAAGAGTTCTTTGTAGTGAGCCTTTGTGTTGTCCAATAAAAGATGGAATGGATATTTCACACATACAATGCTGACAGCACTAGATGCAGGGGGTGGCGATGGAGTTTCTAGTCACGATAGTGGTGGCAAATGACGACACTAGCAGCGGTGTTCGCCAGAGAAATCAAACTAGTTGTGGGTAAGCAACTCAACCACTCTATTTGTAGAACGAGAAAAAGAAAAGGGTTTTCTTCTCCAATCACACCTTCGAAGGCAGCGAATCTCTTCTCCGATCGCAGACTTGCAGACTCCAATCGCAAATAGTGGGTTGAGAGAGAGGAAGAGCATCAAACACTAATCGCAGACTCACAGATTCTATTCGTGCCTTCGAAAGACAATGACTTTCTTCTCCAATCGTAGATTTTGCAACCAACCTCTCTTTGAAGATACCGCAAATGCAGGACTAAGTGGAAATGTTGAAACCCTAAATCAAAACATCAAAATGCATCCTAAATGAGAGGATGAAAATCAATATTTTTTAGACTGAACTGGGAAATGGAAAGGGTTTGGCAAATAGAAGTTGCGATATTAGAAAAGGATAATGATATTCCAACAAAATATTTTGACAAGTATTTGACAAAGGTGACGTGGTAGCGGTTTTTTTAATTTTTAATAACGGAAAATGTTTGTTCGCACGTGCAGCTGAGAGAGAAACAAAGCTAAAATTAAATGTCCTTTAGAGAGAGAAAGTGAAGAGAAAAAAGGGGGGAAGTGAGGTCGATCCGTTGCACAGTGAGAAAGTGAAGAGAGAGAAGAGGGAAAGTGAGCCGGCCAGAGTTAGTGGTTCAGTGACAGAGAGATTCCGGCAACCATTTCGCCAGTGGGGGTGGAGGCTCGTTGTCAGTGAAACCGAAGACTGTCCCTACCATCCAGAAAACGAAGGTTTTGGAGTGGGTAGTATTTTTCGAAGTCTGAATCGACGTTGCTTGGTCGGCGGCAACCGTTCGGTGGTCTTGTCCGTTGCATTGTAAGTTTCTTTTGGTCCCATTTCACATTTGCGTAATGTGTTGGTTGATGATGAAGTTTTTCTCGTTTTCGTAAAGTTTTTTTTTGTTTTGCGAACAAGTTGGTATTCTACATGTTTGTTTTTGATGTTGTTGGGGAAAAGTGATTTGGTGGTGTTATGGTGAATGTTAGTGAATTTTTGAGAACCCATTTTTGCCGTTCGGTGTTGTCTGTTATAGAGGTTTAGGTACTTGAAAATTTGGAAGAAACCCCATGTTTTCTAAGTCTGTATATGTGTCCTCGTTTGTTGTTGTCTGTAATGTAAAATTTTTGGCAGTTACGTTATTTGTATTTGTCTGCTTTGTGCCTACATCCCCATAATGTTGATTTGGTTACTTTAGAGTTGTCATTTGTGGGCCTGTGTGATTATTCTCATAAAACTTTTCCAGTAAATAAGCATAATTGTTGGTCATTACGAAAAAAAAAGAAAAAAATATTATGTGTAACCTTTGAATATCATCTTCTGTTCAGGTAGTTTGAGGGTTAGTGAAAGATCCTTTTTCCATGAAAACGTAGTGGCCGGAGTAGTTGGTCATCACAAAGTTATGGCTGGTGAATGTGGATTGAATGAGAAGGTATTTTTATGTTGTAATTTGTAGATTGGGTTGACATGAATTTGTTGTATAAATCGAAATGAAGTGTTAATTTTTTCAAATATTTTGAATGTTAGGCTCGATTGCGTACTTTTTGTTACACAAAGTGGATTAGCCAAATGAATGGGATAATCTTAAATAGGCATCGCGAAAGGATTCAGGGTACACCATTCAAATGGTGTTTGGACATGCAACAACCATTAAAGATATGTAACTCTCTTTTGCTTGAGTTATTGAAGCGTTGGCTACCTGCTCAGGAATCATTTCGTGTCATGCAACGGTCAATCCCGTTTACTTGTGCTGACATTTGCATGTCTTTAGGATTGTCGGTTGTTGGGTTAGATGTAGATTTTGATAAAACTTATTGTGGGGTAGTCGGTGGACTTCTGCAAGACAGAATAGTAACCGTTGAAACTATTATTGAAATAATTCAGGGTTTGGTAGGTAGTGATTCTAATGAAGTTGATAACGTTTGTCGTTTGTACATATTTGTTTGTTTTGTTGTGCTTTACTTTCCTAGGAATTCAAAAACTATTAGTAATATATCTTGTAGTGTTTTAGATGATATAGATGGGCTGTCGAATTACAATTGGGGTAAGGTAGTTCATAGTTTTTTAGTTAAAAGTTTAAGTCACGGGTTTGTGGCACTCGGGCAGAGAGAGCTTTGCTTAAGTGGTGCAGCACCAGTTTTGTAGGTACACTAAACTTCATTTACTAAATTATCTTGATTTGTAGAATGTTTAAAATGTAATAATGCATCATGTTGTTTTGTGTAGACTTGGGCTGTAGAAAGACTTTCATTGTGTGGCCCAGAATTGCAGTTAATTTTTCCGAGAGCAAAGTATTTTTTCTGTGCAACGATTTGTTCTTCATACCAATGTTTTTTCTTCTGAAACAATAATTTGTTTGTGTGGGTCTTGATTAGATATGTGGGGAATGGAGGCTGAGAGAAGAAGATAAGCAAAATATTATGATTCGTGAAGCGTTGCAACTTGGTGACGAAGCAAAGTCTGAAAAACCACATGTGGATATCAAGTTGGCTTCGACAAAAGTTCTGCTATAGAGGTTGAGAACCCATAGAACACGACTACGGATGATGAAGGATGAAATGACTTTAATGCGCGAAGAGATATCATTACGATGTCATGGTGGAATTGATAAGGGTGTGCAACATGGGCAGGGCAACGACGGTGATGAGGTCGAGGTGGAGGTTGGACAGCGTGAGCATGATGAAGAACTTGCTATTGATGGTGCAAATGTCGTTCAAGGAAATAGTGGTGATGATGTGGGGAAAGGCCTTGATATGAACTGTGTATCCCATGGAGGCATTTCTGGTGAAGTTGAACCGCTTCAAGCCATAGTTCCCTATGTTCCACAACAGCCACGAATGACTCAATTTAAAGTTGATTACATGAAGTTGTATACCAGTATAACAGTTTTTGGTGTACCAAACAGGTATTAGTTATATTTTAGTGTATTACAGTACTTATTTGGATTTTATTAAAAGTTTGAGATTTTATTATGAAACTGTTATTGCAAGGTGGTTTGCAACATCAATGGGCAAATATTGGGTACCAATGAGTGTTGGGGTTTTGGTCCTGGAAAGAAGGTGGACAATATGGTAAGAAGCTTGTTTATAACATTTCAATCGGTCGATTAGTTATACATACTATTTTGTAGGTTGTTCTATTTGCTGCGAGCACAATGATGTACTTTGAACGACGTCGATATGGTCATGTGAAGAGAATACATTTCAATCCTTTATATACAGTAAAAAGAATGTTTGTTTAATTGGTTATGTTGTTTGAGATTAGTTATAATCTATTGATGTATGTTATTAATGTAGACCCATGTCCTGACTGACTCACAGAGGATGATTGTTAAGAGACGTCAATGGACATTGAGAGACTACGTTGCCTACTTTCGTGCAGAACTGATTGTGTTAGAGGACATTTTGTCTGCTGATTTTGTGAGATTTATTATTTATTATGTTGTATTTTTTTTTGTCAATGTTTGTAAGTTAATTGATAGTAGTCATATTGTGTTGTAGTTGTTTGCCCCAATTGTGCATGACGATCATTGGTGGTGTTACGTCG
>Ga0214545_1004470_pt1 | contig 26115 bp, 9 predicted proteins | sample CNSS4metaG_FD_160064 | JGI IMG/M metagenome (GOLD analysis project Ga0214545, IMG submission 160064) | Root nodule microbial communities from cowpea collected in UCLA plant growth center, Los Angeles, California, USA - CNSS4 | ecosystem: Host-associated > Plants > Roots > Nodule | place: USA... | reverse complement strand
CTTGCGGGGATGTAGAAGGAGGTTGTGTGAAGGAGAAGCTTTAGTTTAAATTAGGTTTAGTTTAACTAGAAATTGGACCAGACCCTTGTTTGCTTTGTGCACCTCCCATCTTGATATCTGCACCTCCTCCGTTTGCAAAATTGAATTACTTTGTGTTTTTGGTCTTCATTTACTGACTGCACCTAGTTTTCACTATTTACACCTCTTCTGCATTTTTACTCCATCTTCAGCTTTTACTCTGCACACCCCATTTTTCCTTTATCTCGCACCCCTGTTTTAATTTTATGTTGCGAGTACCCCTGATATTTATTAACCTCGCACCCCTGCCACACTTGTTTCATGTTTACTTCATGCACTCTCACATTTACTTCACGCACCCCGCCTATTTACTGCGTGCACCTCCCAAATCTGATAACTCGCCCCCTATGTATTTGTTTCTCATTTTTGGGCATGTGTTTATGCATTACTCGCTACACCTTCCACATTACTCATGCACCTTACTATTGTTTTTTTTTACTTTTATATTTTTTGTTATTATTTTTTTTTCTTCTTTTCTTAAAAAAGAGAAAATGAAAATGTTTTAAATTATATAAAATTACAAAAAAATAGAAAAATCTAAAAAACGAAAAATGTTCTCTTTTGTTTTATTGTGTCTGTCCGGTCGCCCGCATTGTGTGACACTCATTTTTGTTTCTTTTTAGTTTTTTTTTCTTATTATTTCTTTTGGGGAAAAATTAACATTTTGAAAACCACATCAATTTTGCATTTTTAATTAAAGGTACCGCCCTTGGGCGGGCGCGTAGGGTGTTGACACCTTCCCTGCGCGTAACCGACTCTTGGATCCAAAATTTGGTTTTTCGCAGACTTTCTTTATTTTATGGTTTTCCATAGTTTTCCAAAAATAACTGTGGTGGCGACTCCCAATCTCTTTTTAATCCCGTTTTTCTTTTCGGTTCGCCTTCCCGTCGCGATTCTGGTTGCGACACTACTAATTAATAGTATTAATATTCACATACAAAATCTTTGACGATAATGGTGGTGCAGTGCGATGGCAACGAAATGACATGGTGGCAGTGGCAAATGGTAGTGGCAAATTACAGCAGCAACAACAAGTGGTGGGATAAGGCTATGGTTCACGTTTTGATATGTGAAGAAGAAAACATTTGATGAAGAATAAGGGAGAAGCCCCTTGCGTGGATGGAGAAGAAGAAACTCTAAGGGGATTTTGCATTGAAGATGGAAAAGATGAAGGTTTGGGAGAAGATGATGATGAGAAGAAATGAGAGTTAATTATAGAGAGGAGATAAGATAAGTGAAGTTAGTGTTGTGAATGAGAAATGAAAAATGAGATGGGAGAAAGCCACATAAATTTGGCCTTCGTCAACTGGACCATGAAGTAAAAAAAAAGAAAAATTAAAACTATTGGACTCAATTGCACCGTAAAGTAAAATATAAAAATAAAACTAGCGGGCCAGCCTGCTAGCCTGCTAGTCCGTTCTCCTACGAGTTAGGTTCTAAATTTCAATCTGTTTTCAACTAGCAGACTAGCATGACCCGACCTATTTTTGATGGGCCAACATCGAGTCGAGCTAAAATAGGTCGGGATGGCCTGTTTTGCCATCCATACCCATCACAGGGTAGTTGCCATAATAAATTGCTGCCAATTAAATGAAATTATAGTATCAAAATTTATACAACAATTATAAAATTGATAGACAAATGGACTACATCAATAAAAATAGTTGACTAAGTGAATATCTCATATGATTCCACATATCATATATTTGAGAAATTTCCAACACCTCTTAGTAAGAAGTTTGTTTATCTTCTTCCTCCATTTCTCTTGTTGTCTTTCTTGTAATTTTTCATTATTTTGTTTGTTTCTTTATGTGCCTCAAGATATAATTATTTTTTTTGCTATTTTTCTTTCGACATATCATATAACATTTAAAAAAGTGTCAATTGCATCCCAACTTTTGAAAAAGTGCCTCAATTAGGTCTCTTTCAGAAAAAAATTATTAATGTCATTAACGGCGTGCCACATGCCAGTCTTTGGTTTTTTTCGTTTTTTTTAATATTTTGAATTCGTTTTTTGAATTTTGGTTTAATCACACGGAAGGTCCCCGTCTTTGTTACAAAATCTCAATTGAGTCCTATTTTTTGAAAATTTATTCCAATTTAGTCTTTTCCGTTAGGGCATCATTGACGATGTTAAGTGTGTGCCACGTGTCAACTCGTGATTTTTTTGATTTGTTTTTTATTTTTTTATTTTTCTTTTAATTTTTGTTTACTTTCTTTTTCTTGAAAAAATAGCTGACACATGTCAAATTAGGATTTTGCCACGTGTTAGCTTGTGATTTTTTTATTTTTTTAGATTTTAAATTTAAAAAAAAAACTGCCACGTGTCAAAATATGATTTTGCCATGTGTCAATTATTTATGTGAAAAATCTCGATTTGGTCCTTGTATTTGTTATTTTGTTTCAATTTAGTCCTAATCTCTTTCAAACTAAACTAATTTCATCTCTTCCAAATATAGACCAAATTTAACTTTTATATGAATATTATAATGATATTTTGTCTTAATTTTATTTAAATTTTTAACCAAATGATATTTCAATTTATTTAATAATTTCTAAACAACTTACATTTGAATTTATAAAGTTGTTTAGAAATTATTAAAATAATTTTTTTAAATAAAGTTCAATGCAAAATTTAAATTTAAATAAAATTAATTTGGTTAAAAATATCTCTTATAATAAAAATATCATTATAATATTGATATAATAGTTAAATTTGGTCTCTTTGAAAGGGATGAAATTACTTCAATTTAGAAAGAGATCAGGACTAAATTGAGACAAAATAACAAATATAGGGACCAAATCGAGATTTTTCACATAAATAACTGACACGTGGCAGAATCATATTTTGACACGTGACAATTTTTTTTTAATTTAAAATTAAAAAATTTAAAAGAAATTTAAAAAATTACAAGCTAACACATGACAAAACCCTAATTTGACACGTGTGAGCTGTTTTTCCAAGAAAAAAAGTAAAAATTAAAAATAAAAATAAAAATTTAAAGAAATTAAAAAAAAATCAGAAAAATAATGAGCTGACACGTGACACACACTTAACTTTGTCAGTGATGCCCTAACGAAAAGGACCAAATTGAAACAAATTTTCAAAAAATAGGACCTAATTGAGATAACTTGAAGTTGAGGACCCAATTGAGATTTTGTAATGAAAACGAGGACCTTTCGTGTGATTAAACCTTTAATTTTTTATTTTTTTTGAATTTTTTTCCACGTATTAGGTCCTTATTGTGACACATGACACTGTCAGTGGCATGTAGCAACATACTGACACATGTTAGTGTCACTACCATCTTGATTTCAATTTAGTCCCACATATGTCTATTTGTTTCAATTTAGTCCCCACATTGTCCTTTTGATTCAATTTAGTCTCAATTTTTTTTTTCAAAATAGAGAAATATTGTCTCTCACGAAATTTATTATTAGTGTTATATTGATATTTGTTATTAAAAATTATTTACAAAATTAAGTATTTGATATTTATATCAAAATTTAGTGATAAAAGTCATGAATAATAAAACATTAGTTAACAATTAAAAAAAATATAATATGTTGTAACGTCATTTTTAATAAAAAATATTAGTATTATTGAAAATGTTACTCATATTTTTCATTTGAATACCATCTTACCAATTAAACCAACTAAAGAAATACTAGTTCATATAAATGATACGAGTTAATCAAGAAGTGTAAAAAAAAGTCAATACAAAAAACATAAGTGAAAAGAATTATTCAATCACAATATGTTATATTTTAACTTTTACAAACTTGCTCATTTCATTCTATTATTGCATATTTCTTAACAGTAGTTTACTAAGATTATTTCTAAAAGTATTGGTAATTAATACAATAGTTATTAATAAGTGATTTATATGTTCCGTAATTTATTTTCAATTAATAATATAATTTATGTGAAATTACTTTTGTTACTATTAGAAAGAAAACGTGTTTTGTCATTAAAGTAATTTTTATTATAACTAATTCAATTATTATCGTGAGGAATGGGTCAGTTCTTTATCGATCTGATCTTCTTCTCTTAGTCAAAGACCCCCTTTCCCAAGTTCACAAGTCTCCAACTCCGTGGAAAAATTGAAGAGAACACAACCTCTTTTTTGGTGGCACTTAGGGAAAGTTCAATATCTTCACAAACGAAATTCACACGCATAATAAATTTCTATCTACATTTTAAATCTTAAACTCAAAACCTTAAATTTTAAATCTTAAACCTCTCCCTCTCCTTTTAAGTAACCTATTTTACCATGATTGATATATTTGGAGATATCTTTAGGATTGGTTTTTTTTTCTTCAAGACAACCAGATACTTGTGATCCAATAATTAGGGTATGTTCTTTTGAAGTGATAGATTTAAGGAAGGGTGAGTAAATGAATTTAGATAGTTTTAAATGTGAAGTTTGTGTGGTTTATTTTAAGGGATTTGGGGATGAGTGGATTTGAAAGTGAAATTTGTAAAAGTTTGTGAATGATTTGAATGATTTAGTATATTAAAAAAAAATTAAAAGATAAAAGAGGAGGCTTACAAAATTGTCCTTATTGTTAAAATTAATATAAAATAATTTTTAGATTAGTTAAAATGAATTTTTAAAACAGATGTTCATAATATTAGTTATTATTATTATTAATTATTATTATTATTAATTATTATTATTAATTATTATTAATACTATTTATATTATTATTTATTATTATTACTATTAATAATATTAACAATATTATTGTTTACTTACTTATTTGGTTTTTGTTTTTATCAAAAATGTCAAGTTGGTTCTCTAATTTTTTTAATCTCAGTTGGTTTTGATTTGTACAAATTGATACAATTTGCTCTTAATTTGTGAAAATTGAAGTTGTTAATAAGTATGATCTTTTTTTGTATAATTAACATGATCCTAACTAGAATAACACATATATTATCCGCTTATACTCATTAAAGATATTTATATAGTGTTTAATACGAAATTTCCTCAAAGATATTAGTGAGTAGGGATGGCAACGAGGCGGGGCAGGGCAGGGACGAGTTTCGCTATCCCATACCCATTTCCGTAGAAAAATTCATTCTCATACCCAAATCCAACAAGTATCAAACTTTTGTCTCATCCCCATGCCCCACCGGATAACATGTATAATCTCGTACTCATACCCATATCAATTTTCCTACTACTTCAATATTAATTTTAATTCATTTTTATAAAATAATAAAAAATTACAGTAAAAGAAACATAATATCATCAAATATTCAATATTATGAGGATGGTTGGTTCTTCGATGTAAAATACTTTGAAATAAATTATAATTGTTTAGATTTTAGATTAGAATACCAAATAAAATTTAATGAGAACCAAAACATTTATTAAATTTACAAACATTAATGAAACCTAGTTGATAAAATTTAAAAATATTTTTAAAAAAATATAAAAGGAAAACAAATATTCAAATTAAAATATATTTTAAATGTTTGTTTATTTCAATTTTTTAAATTCTAATAAATCTCTTTTTTATACACTAATAAAAGTTATAATACACCACTTGATCAAATGACTCAAAGAACAAATAATAAACATAATAATAAAATTTTAACATAGATTTTGTATCTTTTGAACTTCGATGATAAAAAAATATTCATGGCAATTATATTAAATTTTTATATTGTAGTAAATAAAAGTTATTTATACAATTATAGTGAAAAAATTATAGTATGATTGATAATGAGTTAGAAAATAAAAAATAAATTAGATAAAATATATCGAAATAGTATTTTACATGATGAAAATAAACAACAAATAAAAATATTAAAAAACTAACAAATGTGAGTCTTATAAACAACTTGAGAGACTATTGAAAAAAATCGTACAAAAGAAAATAAATATATAATTAAGGGTATTATAAGATGAAAAATACCTTAGAGATCTAAGAAAACTTTTCAAATACCAACATACATACTCAATGGTTAAAAAATAACAAAAATTGTTTTAGCGAAACAAAAAAGTTCTTCAAATGAAACAAAAATTAATAATAATAAGTAAATATTTTTTTTATATTACCTAGTATATGAAAGGTTTATACTATTAAATACTTAATTCGGGGTATTAAACATTCTCATGTGAAAGGAAAATATACAATCCATAAAAATATTAAAAAAATAATAGAAATATTCAAATATGAGACATAATTTTTTTTTTAATTAACATACATCATTTTAACATAATTACATAAATGTTATGATAATGAGTTTCATGACAAACCAAATAATTAGAAGAAATAAAAAATGGAAAGTATATATATATATATATATATATATATATATATATATATATATATATACACATACACACCGGAGACGGAAATATGGTGGGGACGGATATTATGGCTGGGATATGTACATCCCCATACCCATCCCCATACCCAATTGAAAAAGTCGGGGATTCCCCATACCCATACCCATACCCAGTCAATGCGGGGATTCCCCATCAAAACAAGGACAAGTTTAGGCAATAACCACGAGAACAAGTTTATTTGTCATCTCTATCAGTGAGTTTAATTTTTTTTTGTCATCCCCCATCATTGCTAAGGAACCATCCTTCACATTTACCCCTTCTAACTCATGATCTTCCTTAAAAGATAATCCATTTGAAGACATCACAGGGTCAGAAAAATTAAATATATTAACATGAGATAAAATGTTATGCTAAACAACTTTTCAAATTGTAAGTTATGAATAAGTATTCTCATAAGAATGACCCATAAAGATATTTATAAATAAAAATCAAGGGATATAAATTGTCACAACATCTTTAACTCATTATATTTCTTTGATCCACTACAAAAAAGGCTTTTATGCAGAGGTTTTTATTTCAACTTGTGTGGGTTTTTACCCTCTACAAATTAATTTGTGGAGGGTTTTCTAAGCCTCCATAGTTAGGTTCGTCACAACCTTTTTACAAAGGTTTATAACAACCTCTATATTGTGGAGATTTTTGTGTGGAGGGTTTTAACATTTATTAGTGACTATTATTTTGTGCAGGTTTGAAACCTCCTTTATATATAATTATCCATCTGCATTTATAATTTCTTAATATAATGAAATATATTTTTTATAATAAGAAATAAATAAAATATATAAATTTGTAAAGTACACAAAAATTAACTAAAATTAATTTTATTAATGATTTAAGATAAAATACATTGACAATTACAATGTAAATATTAAAAAAAAATACATAATGTTGAAAAAATATTAAAAAAAAATACATAATGTTGAAAAAATAAACATTTAAGGGGCAAATCTTATCATCTTATCATTCATCCAACTCCAAAGTATAAACCAACTCTAACTGCAAGAGAGTCCAACTCCAAAAGCAAAACTCATTTGAAGCGTTCATGTTGCAACATCAATCATCTTTCCATAATCTTTCTCACAAAGGAACAAGATAGAATTGTCTGTACAGTGAAAGTGATTACTAATACTCATTTGATCAAGAAGTTATACAAGACTTACTCTTTTTTCTATATGTATTATAATATGAATAATAAGATTTAAGCTCATGATTCGCTATAACTTGTACATTGAGGTTTATTCACAAATTTGATTAAATTTTGATTGAGACCATTTGGTGTTGTTCTCCAGATGCTACTTGATTGTGATCATAAATGATCACTTTCATTTTGTGTACTTTGGAGACTAGTGTGTAATGTTGTTGAAATTTTGTCAAAATTATGATGTTTGACTTCTTCGTATACGTGTTAGCAAATTATGAAAAATATTTTTTTTTGAATGGGTAGGGTCTTACCTTGTGAGAGTTAAAAGTTTGAAAATTGGTGGAGTTTTTTACGAACATAGTATGGATTGAAGCTGAATGACTAAGCATAACATCAACAAAGAGTATGAAAAAAGGGTTTATGAGTTTTTGGAATATGCTAAGGACCACACAATTTTTGTTAATGAGACATATTTGTGTCCCTGTGTTTGTTGTCTTAATCAAATACGTCAAGACTTGGGCACAATGTGTGATCATCTATTCATCTTCGATATAGTGAGGAGTTATACAATTTGTTGGACTTGGCATGGAGAAGTATTACACAAGTTTACGATGTCACGAGGAATAGATTATGTAGACAAATGGATGAGTGATCATTTAGAGGACATGGTACATAATGTTGGTAAAGAAAATATTGGAAGAGTTCATTTATATGATCCTCTTAAGTCTGATTCAGAGGAAGAGTTGTACCTAGGATGCGCTAACTTTATACGACTATCAACAATTTTGAAATTGTTTAATTTAAAAGCAAGGGATGGATGGACCGATAAAAGTTTCACATAATTGTTGGAGTTGTAAAAGGAGATGCTTCCAAAAAATAACGTGTTACCTATTTGTAATTACAAGGCAACGAAAATTCTATGTCCAATGAGTTTGGAATACCAAAAGATACATGCATGCCTTAATTATTGTGTATTGTACATAGACAAGTTTGCTTCACTGAAGGCGTGTCTAACATGTGATTTATTGCGGTTAAAAAGAAAATTGATGAAAATAATGGTGATGAAGACAAAGATGGTCCACCTGCTAAGGTGGTATGGAACTTGCCTATAATACCTAGGTTCAAATGATTGTTTTCCATTAAAGAAGATGCGAAAAAACATGAAATGGCACATTGATGAAAAAAAGTGTGATAGTCTTCTTCGACACCTAGCTGATTCTCCATAATAGAAGAAGATTGATGAAATATTTCCAGAATTTGGTGCAGAACCAAGAAACTTAAGACTTGGACTTGCTACAGATGGTATGAATCCTTATGAAAACTTAAGTGTGAGAAACAATTTTGAAAATATGAAATAGAAGTGAAATTAATAGGGAACTTGCTTGACAAATCACAACACCAAACAATGTCGTAGTTATGGCGATAAGTGTCAAGGCATTCACCGTTGTCGGCGAACCAGACATTAGGGTTTTGGTCATTGCAACACCAAACAATGTTCTAATTGTGGTGATAACTGTCAAGGCGTTCACCATTGTCGGCGAACCAGACAATAGGGTTTTGGTCATTGGTGTAGGAGAAGAGGAGATTGTCAACCCTACTTGAGGAATAAGAACGACCTCTTGTGTCACTTCATCAAAATCAACCTCATTTTCGATTAGGGTTTTATGGTGCCGCAAATTTGAGAACGGTAGTGAAAGGTAGAGCCTTTAAAATGTGCAACGCAAAACCTAAAAGAGGTGTTTGGGGGAAGAGTTTTGAATCAAAAACTAAAAAACTAGTTTCGAAAACCCATTCAAAAATCCATAGGAATCCACCCTCAACTCAAAAAGTTAAGAATAAAAATGGCATGTACTTGCAGCTAGTGGTTTTACGAGTTAACACCAATGGTTTTGCGAGCTACAACTACTGGTCTTCTCCAATCGTTGACGAGTTAAAGCTAGTGGTTTTGCGACCTAGTAAATAAAATGTGAGAGAAACCCACAAAAAAGGCTTGAGAGATAAAAAAGAGATAAATAAGTGCATATATAGAGAAGAGAAATAGTGAGAAAAGATAAAGAAGCAGTAATATCGAACGAAGAACCGCTAAAAAAAATAGGGAACAAGTGAAAAAGTGAGGGAATGAAGGTTTAGAAAAGAATAAGAGGGAACGACCGAAAAAAATGAAGGAAGAAAAAACGTAAAGATGAAAAAAAATATATTATAATTTGTATAGGTTATAAACCTCTTTAAAAAAAATTAAAACCTCCACTATTATTATCACTTTAGATGATTCACATGACCATCTTGAATCATGTTATTTTTTTTGGAGGTTTTGTATAACCTTTGCAAAATAACCCCATTAAATATTTTTTTTTGTATAGTGATCTTATGGTTGTAGAATGAGAAGTGTTGTTGTTTTATAGTATTATGACCACTACAAATTGCTTAAGTCTCGAGTCCTCTCACACAATAAACTAGAAATTGTAGTATCTTTTGCATATCTTTGAGACTCTTTATCATTAGTTATCCTTTAAACCTACAAAGTTAATATATTGGTATAAGTGAAAAGATACCGGAAAATGACATATAATTTTCTTTCATAGATATGTAACATGATGCACATGAGGATTTTTGGCACTAGTTACTCCTTGAATATGGGATTAGTGTATAATTAAAGAAACTTTTATTAAAGATATGAATTTTTTTAACAAGCCTATAGTTAATGACATAGATGACATTATACACCTACTCGCTTAATAAAGCGTTAATTAAGTTTTTAGACTTATGTTGAATTAATCTAAAATCACATAAAAAGTAATTAAAATATTATAAATAAGTTAACAATTTCTATTATGTATTATTTACTAATTATAATTTATTACATTATTAATATGTTATGATAATTTCATATTTGAGTGTTTTTCCCGACACTTTTTATAAGAGAAGAAGGTTAGAGAAGAACATGATTACGCTTTGACCCGTATAGAAAACGAGGAAGGTATAAAAGAGTTAGTGAAAGAAAAATGTTGGAGTATGTTAAATTGTTTTAGCAAATTGAAGAACAAAAGTTATTGTAAGTGCTGAATTAAAATAAAATTTTGTAATTTAAATATTAATATTAATTATTTTTCTAATGCTTGCATAATTTAAATATTAATATTAATAATTAATTGAAGTTTTTTGAAATTAAAAAATTATTAAAATCTTATTTGCAATTTATTATGTCAAAAAACGACTAAATAGGGTTGTGCTAATTTTTAAAAGAAAGATTTGTTGAAGACAACAAAATTATCCGACCTGGTAAGGGCTATTCACAGTGTCTATCAACGAATAATTCTAAACCAAGAGGAAAAAAATCACAAAACAAAATTTCCAAAAACAAAATGCCGAATCCAATAAACAGACAACGGAAAGAAAAAAAATGTTTGTTTAGCTGTCTTCAACTAAACATAAAAGTAGGACCAGAATCAGTTTTTCAATAAACTTTAAAAAAAATAATTTATTCATAGGATAAAATTAAATTAAATATATTAAATTATAATTATAATAATTCACATTTTTTTAAAGAGAAGATTGAATATGTCCTGAGATGACCCGTGTGGTGGGTCCGGAACCCGACCCAGGGAGAACGGGTGGTTTACGCGGCAAGAGAAGACGCCAAGGACTAAAAAGACCATAATGTCTTTTTCTATGTTCCAAACTTGGGAATATTAAAAAAATGACAAGAGCATGAGCAACGACCCCTTCCCTGTATATTCGCCCAACGCCATTTAACACACGCACACACTCTCTCTCTCTTCCCTCTTTCTCGCTCAACCCTCTCTCTCTCCTTCTTACAAATTCTCCTTTTTCTCCGGCGAGTCTCAGATACCCTCATTTACTCGGGATCCGCCGATTCACTTCGCGATCCCGGGGTTTTTCTCAAACCCGTTCCGCTTCCCCTTTCTCTCCCTTTTTTTTTTGGTTTTGATTTTTCTTTTTATTTTGAATAAAAAATAAAAAAAAAGATCAATGAGCGATCATCTGGTGCTGTTCGTGGACCGCCTGGTGCGGCCCTTGCCAGTGGTGGAGCCGCTGGCCCAGCACCCGGTCCAGCCCGCTCCCGAGCCCTCAACCCCCGTGGAGGAAGCTGCGGCGGGCCCCTCCGGCTCCGCTTCGGCGGCCGAGGACGACAGCGTCGACGAGAACGCGCTGCTGCTGCCCTTGGCGGAGTGTCGCATTTGCCAAGAGGAGGATAGCATCAACAATTTAGAAACTCCTTGCTCCTGCAGCGGTAGTCTTAAGGTATGCACACACATTCCGATTAATAGTTCAAAATTTTTAATTCACGTCTTTTTATGATTATGAAGCTATGATGATCCAATTGGGTTTTTTTCTTATTGAGAGATCGGAGCAATTTTCTTGGTGGCAATATGTATTGTGAATCTGTTTGCAAGTTATTGGTTCTGTGCATGCGAAGAATAATGGGGAACAATGTTGTTTGTGTGGCATCATTGGTTTCTTTTATGTTATATATGATTTCGTTTCTGTCTTTCTCCCGATGATTTGATAACCGTTGGATTTCTTTTTTTCCGCAGTATGCTCACAGAAAGTGCGTCCAGCATTGGTGTAATGAGAAAGGTGATATAATTTGTGAGATTTGTCACAAGGTATGTTTCTTTCACATGTGATTTTCTCATCTAGGGGAATTTTGTGTAGTTTTTTTTATTTATTATGGTTGTTACATAATGGTAATGGTCATGCGTTATTTTAACTTGCAATCTTTAATGAAGAATAGTTTTGTGCTATGTTCTCTCTGGATTTAACCAAATGCTCTGTGTGTGTATGTGTTGTTCGTGTAATTCTCAGTCGTATGAACCTGGTTATACTGCCCCACCACCTCGTCTTCAACCCGAAGAAACTACCATTGATATAGGGTAAGCTTAATGTTTCTCTTTTAGAAGTCTCTATGTTTGTTAGTTTTGTGTGTATGAACAACAATCTGTGTTCCAAAATCTTTTCTCACTTGTGAATTATGATGATTTTTGCAGTGGAGGCTGGACAATCTCTGGCATGCCATTGGATTTGCGTGACCCCCGACTCTTGGCAATTGCCGAGGCAGAACGTCAATTCTTGGAAGCTGAATATGATGGATATGCCGCTTCAAACGCCAATGGAGCTGCATTTTGTCGTTCAGTTGCTCTGATTGTAAGACACAATCTTGAAATCCTTTTTAACGAATTATTTGTGAAGTCATATATATGTCCACCCGAAATACATCTTCTGGAGGCCATGTTGTTTGACACATGACAGTTGATAATCGAGCCCAAGAAGTATCATCATCCTTTAGGCATATTTGTTTGGAATTTTAAGGAAATCCGTTGTACTTGCTATGATCTTTGGGTTCTTGATGCACATTGACTATGCAAGTAGTATAAACTTTTGGTATATCTGTTTTGAAGATTAAGGAAATCAATTACAACTGCTTTGCTATGATCTTTGATATTCATAATTGACTATGCCAACAGTATGCTAATACTTGGACATACTTTTAATCCAATCCATTCTATTTGATTCAGTTAATGGCCCTTTTACTTTTGAGGCATGCACTTTCTGTCACGGATGCTGATGCTGAAGATGATCCATCTACTTTTTTCTCTGTGAGTATCATTAGTTCATTTTGGATAAGTGGTTCATAAAGTAATTGTATTTCATTAAATATGTTGTCCTCGCTAACTTATTAAACGACCATTTTCTGCAGCTTTTCTTGCTTCGAGCTGCCGGTTTTCTTTTACCTTGCTATATCATGGCCTGGGCAATCAGTATTTTGCAACGCAGGCGACAAAGACAGGTAAGTTTCAGTCCCAATTCTGACTCATGCTTTTGGGCTTCCATTTTGCTCATATTTCTTGGTCATGTTGCTTAGAAACTGTATCGGAAAGTCTCATTGTTTTCATGTTATGGTGAAACAGGAGGCTGCAGCACTAGCAGCAACCCAAGTTGCTTTTGTTCTACAATCTGAACAACGTAGGGGTCTGCAGTTTGCCATAGCACCAGGACCAACAATGAGCACACACCAGTAACAAGTGTAGTAGTTTGATGGCAGGGTTTGTATCACTGGCGTGTTTGCCATGGAAAGAAGGCTTTGTTGTTATGCCATGCATTTTTACTCATGATTTTCTCAGCTCTAATGTATCTATTCACACTGACTTGAACAACATTGAGATGGTGCTTAATATTTTTGGAAGCATAGCCTTCAAAAAGAACATCTCAATTTGTTATATATTGGAGTTCAAGTCTTTGAAAGTTGTAGCGATGTTACTACTAGTAAATTTTCCGTGTCACTCCATATCGATAATGATGCCCTTTCCTGTTTTTTGCGCTTGTGTTTCTGCTTTGTGATTATCGTAACTGAAGCAATTAAAGTAAACGATGGAAGCAGACCAAATTTTGCATTAGATTACTCTAATTTCTCATTGTTCATTTGTGCTTGTTGGCTTTTTGGCATTGTTGCATTGTTAGCGATATCCATCGTTAGAAGTCCTTTCTATTGAATGCAACACAGCATCCATGTATATGCTACAGAGAAGCCTCTCGAAACCAACCAGCAAATTCATCATTAATGAATGATATTTTAGTTATAATCAAACGTATTCTTAGCTTAAAGGGTGATAAAAGTGATTGTCGGTTTACCTTCAAAATAATCATTATTCTTCTTAATTGCAATCTAACCTTAATTTGAGAGAGCGCTCTAATCACTTCCTGCAAAATGAATAATGTATGAAGATAGTGGACGGGTAAACGCTTATTGTATTGAAATTAATTAGTTAAGTATTGGTTCCGTCAAAATTAGTTTAAAGAGTATTTTTCTATAAATAAAAGTTTGAATAAAAATTTGAAAGTAAAAAATTAGAATTAAATATGTTTTTAGGCTTTTATAAATAAAAATTGAAATAAGTTTGTTATTGAAACTTTAGAATAATTTAATTTTCTATTTAAAAGTGTGTAGATTTAGTTTTCTTATATAAATTTGTTAAATTTATTTGACATTTCAAATGTGCTTATCAACTAACATTGAAGTAGAAACATATTAAATGTCAATCCATGTTATAAACACATTTGAAATTTCAAATAAACTAACAAAATTTAATAAAAATAACTAAATCCATATATTTTTTAAATTAAAAAACTGAATTGAACTAATACTAATAATTTTTACTAAAAAGTTAAAGAACAAAAATATATTTAACTCAAAAAAACTGTAAATTTTGAACTAGTCCAAACATGTATTATCTATTGTTTATCACTTCTTGCAAAATGAAATAATGTATGAAGATAGTGAACGGTTAAACGCTTAATGTATTGAAATTAACTAGCTCAATTAATTAGTTAAATGTTGGTTCCGTCAAAATCAGCCTAAAAGTACCCTTTTTTTTTCATATATATTTGAAAGCGAAAAACTGTAAATTTAGAACTAGTCCAAACATGTCTTAACTATTGTTTATCTCTTTTCTCTCTTTTTCATCCTTTTTAATATAACTTTCTTTAACTTGATTCTTTTGTTATGGTCTTTCTTTTTTATTGACTCTGTTATCTTGTGGCAGAACTAAGTGGTTGTTCATCCTATTCTTTCATAGTTTGTATCAAGTTCGGTTTTCATATAGACAATGAGCTTTCAACATCGCATCCTCAAAACCATTTAGAATCATTAAATAGGTGTTTCACTAAATGAACACAACCACTATCCATGTCCTTTTGTCAAATATCCATTTGGTCTGTTTAAGAATGCAGATGAAGAAAGTAGCCTTTTAAAGTGTTTATCTCTTTGGCATAAGAAAAAGTGTAAGATGAAAATGAAAGTCCCCTTTGTTTTTCCCTTTACCAAACAACAAAAGCATAAGATAGAACGACAGTAGAAAATTAGATAGAAATCACCCATCCAAGAATAATTAATACACACACAAAAGAGCTGCAATTAACTTTATAACAAAACATAACTGTTAATTATTTCACAATGTTAGAAAAGGTAACGAGATTGAGGTTTCCACGTATCAAACACACAAACATGACCACCACCACCATTTTAGTAGAAAAAAAATTGAGTTATATAGTCAAAGAATGACATCACCTCAGAAGAAAATATCTAAAGCCTGTGGTGTTGACAACCTATCCGGAGAAAATGAAATGAAAAACAAATAAAAGAAAAAAAATAATCTTATATTTTCTACTTTTTTATAATACTGGAATGTTAGATATACAACGATAACCCGCCAATCAAATTACTAGTTATTTATCTTTAATATGTAGTCTATAAATATTAATAACAGAAATTATTTTTATAGTATTTTTTACTCACTTATATCCCTTTTACCCTTTTTTTTTATCTGTATGTTATTAAATTTTTAGATTATATAATCTATAAGAAATTATTCATAATAATCATTTTACATATTTCACTGCACTTTTATTTTTATGTTTGGACAATTATTTTTATTATAATAATAGTTATATTAATTATTTAGTTATACTTTTATTTTCTATCATATAAAAAGTGTGGACATATTGCTAGTATGACTTATGTGTTTTTACTAGTCTTGATTCCAGTCATATGTGATAATTAATAGTAAATTATTTTTGGTAACTATGTATATTTTTCGTTCTCTCTTTTATATTTTATTTTCACATTTTTTATATTTTTTAATAAATCTTTAGTTCTATTAGAAATGAAAAAAAAAGGGTCAAATGTCATATTTTAAAATTAGAGGAGGATGGACAATCATGACTGGACAAAATAAAATTTTTAATCATCAATTTTTTTTACTTATGTTTTTTATTTTATTTTAACATATATATAAAAAATATACTTAATTTATAAATATTTTTTAAATATTTAATTGTTTAGTTAATTTTTTAATAAAATTAATTATAAAGTAATGTTTTATGTTAAATTAATTCATTATAATTAACAATCAAAAGTTAAAATTTTAAATATTGATGATTTCATGTACAGTAAATATATTGTCTCCTTTAAATAACATAGTATAAGTTAGAAAATTATGAAATCACATACAAATATTTAAACATAAATTTACATAAACTAGGAATTATCTCATTTAACTTCAAATTTAAAAGTTCATAATTATGAATGAAATGAAGAAGACGGAATAGTTGCAGGAATAGTTGCATGTTTGATTATTTTATTTTTATTCTTATTTTTTAATTAAAAATTTATTTTTATTTATAATTGGTATAAATTTTGGTCTCGTACCCATTCAGAATGGATATATTGATACCTACATTTGTCTTTTACAATTATAAAATATTAATTAAATAAATTTTTACAAAAATAAAAATTATACAAAGCAATATGACATTAGCAAAGTAATGAAAATATACATTTTCTTTTATTTGATGTCAATTATTAAATTATAATAGTATAAACTTTAAGAATAACAAGTACTAAATGTTAAAATAGTCAAAATGTTAAAATTTGTTCTAAAATTAAGTTAAAAAACAAAAGACAAAAAGAATTGATAAGAGTTTTATATATTACCTAAGGGTGTGTAATGAAATCGAAGAGATACATATGTATCTATCCCATATAAAGCATTATCAATACTCATATTCATACTAATTAATTTTTTTTTTATCAAAATCAAAACAAATTGAGACAATATTCACAAGAATGAATGATTTGTCACACCACATATATTGGAGAGTATTAACCAAACATTGAATCTACCTCTCATTTGATCCACAATTAAAGGAGGGACACATTATTAAATATCTCAATCACCAATTTGAACCACACTCTGACCCTATCCTACTCCATTATGGATCCACAACATGCTCATTTATTATTAGCCTCAATTTAAGCACTACCATCTTCACCCATATACAAGCACCACCTATGGGCTTAAACTTACTAACTTGAATTCATTTGAAAGGTTAATACAAAGTTAATTATCTAAATATCTAGATTAAGTGCTACATTTCGGATTCCTTAAACTTATATATTTTTATATTTATAATAAATATTTATCTAAATATGCACATAAACAAATTTGAGTTTTAACATTTAAATATGAACTGAGAAGATATCATAAAAAACATTACGAATATTGAAATTTATTATGATCCATTTTCTTCAAGCAGTAAAGGTGAAGTAATATACTGGTATCAAGTGTATAAATTTAAAGTATAAACGTATAATTATTTAATTTTGTGTAGTGGCTTTCACTGGAATACGATGTTTGGTTGTTTTTGGCATATGCCTTTATAAATATGTTTTTTTTTCTTCTACCTCAATGTAAAATGGGAATTGATTCCAAAGTTTGATTTTGAATCTATTCGATATAATTTAGGGTTAAATATGTTTTTGTCCCTCAAGTTTCAGCGAAATTTGGAATTAGTCCCTCATCAAAACTTTTGACAAATTTAGTCATTCATCTTTTAAAATGCGTGAATTTAGTCCTTTAAACCAAATTTTGTTAAGTTTATCTGACGTTTCAAACGCATTTCATGATAGTATTTAAATTATTTACATTATTTGACACATTTTTGCTTCAATGTTAACTCAAATACTATTATGAAATGTGCTTGAAACGTCAGATAAACTTAACAAAATTTGGTTAAAAGGACCAAATTCATGCATTTTGAAAGATGAAGGACTAAATTGGTATAAAGTTTTGATGAGGGACTAATTCCAAAAATTACTGAAACTTGAGGGACCAAAAACATATTTAACCCTATAATTTAAAACATTAAAATTAGTGTCATAAATAGATTTTGAAAGTACAACATATAAACAATACAGAAAAATTCAAAAAGAATCCAAATTCGGATTTACTCCCTTCCAACATCATTAAATTTTGTCTAATATGACAAACGACATTCCACTAAGGCATATGCTATGTTGATGTGACATCCTTAAAATTAAATTATTTTACCTTTTTTTGATCAAATATTGACGTATTAAAAATTACATATATTTCTTCCACGTCACACGGTATAACTTATAATTAACTTATTTTACAATATTGTATGTATATTATATTTTACATCATTATATTTCCTACATTAGAAAGAGAAGGAGTATTATTTAGTTACATTGTTTTCCTTATATACTAGTCTTCAAGCAGTTTGAGAAAAAAAAAGTTATGGATAGAATTCACTTGAACTATTGGAGTAGATAAAAAGTGACTCCAATTTATCCTTTAAGGATAACAGGTGCATTTGGAGCAGTTAGGAGGGTGATGGTAGAATTTTCCTTTCCTTGAAATGTTACTGAATTGTTTACTGCATTCGTTTGTCATGCATTTCCTAGGAAGATTGCTACGATATCGATAAAGAAGGGAATCATGCATAATAGGAGCAACCATCTATAATGCGATTATAAAATTTTGTTTCTCATACACAATCATAAAATAGGGATATGATACAAATATCACGTAAAAATACAACATATCTGAATATAATAAAATCAAAGAAAAACTCTTTCAAATCCATGAACTTGATTTTTTTTATTATACTTTATAAAGACTTGAATTAATTTTTGTAATGAGTAGAGTAGTCGTGATAAATGAGTACCACTATGACCAATAGAGTACTAAAAAACATCTAATCTTGAGTAATACTTACTCTTTTAAATCTCCTAGACTATATCTCCAACTACAATAATCAAATATTTATTTATCATCAACTATACCCTTTTACAATAATTATAACTATTATATCTATTTGTCATAAATAATAAAGTTTTGATAGTAAATCATGTAATTGTATAAATAAATAAATAGGACCTGTGTGTAACTGAAGATAAATATAAATAAATAAAATTGGGAAGTAGATATAAATTAGAATGATGTTAAGGACACCTCACTAATTATAAATATATAAATAAAATAATTATGGATAAATAATGAATAAAAAAAAATAAAGAGGTAAAATGATAAATGTCCTCTTCCCTCACTTTAGGGTTGTCAAAACGGGTAACCCGGTCCGACTCGGCTCAACCCACCACGAGTTGATGATTTAGTGAGCCAACCCAACCCGACTCACTTTTTAGCGAGCCAAAAAAATTTGAACCTAGCTCAGCGCACCACGGGTTGACAAGTTAAACGGGTCGGCTCACGTGTTCACTTAATTAAAATAATACAATTTTTTTATTTTTTTTCAGTCAAAACTAATTTATAATTCTAATTAAAATCTAAATAAACTTTAATACAATCCAAATACAAATCAAAATAAAAAATTACAAATTATTTGTGTTGGCTAAAAAAAAACCTAACATGACCCAAATGTAAAATTCAACTTAATAAAAAACACTTGTGTGACCCTTTTATCTGTGGGTTGGTGAGTCAACCCGGCTCACCACGGTTCAACCCGGATGAGTTGGGTTCTAGATGAGCCGGGTCAAAAATCAACCTGTATTGAAATTTGTAAAAAAATTTTAACTCAACCCGGGCCGAACCCGTGGTGAGCCGGGTTGGCTCGTGGATTCCAACCCATTTTGACAGCTTTACCTCACTTCAGATATCGTAAGAGATAAATGCACATTTCCTTTTTCTTTTATACCCTCACACTTAGACTCTTCTCTTGTTTGTTAATTATGCCCTCTTTTGCTCTACTGGTTCTCTTGTTTCACTTTCTCTTCTTCATCTCTTTCTCTCTCTCTCTTTTTTTTTTTTTTTTCATCACCTTACCTCGGTATTTATAGTAGTAAATGCAATCATTGCATTTGATTCAAATTAAACTAAATTTTTAGTTAACTATTTTTCATTTAGTTGGGTATGGATTGTTCTTAGTAGACTTTTCTTTTTTCCTTTCCATCTACACAGTAAAAAGATAGAGTTTATCATCCTTATATAAATAGGTGATATAACTTTGGTATTTATTACCATTTATTACTTAATAATAATAATAGTTTATATGTTGATTTTAACCATTATTAGAATTCGTAGGTGCATAAAATATTCCTTGCATTTAATGCATGTTATCTTCTAGGATTTAAGCTAAGACTTTGCTGTCTAAGTATATTGTTAACATATTTGAGCATGCTCGATTTACTGACAACAAAATTGTTGATACTTATCTTGAGACAAGTGTACGATATTTCCTATCGAATGATATTTCTTTGACTGATTCTACTTTATATAGAACTATTGTTGGGAGTTTGGTTTATCTTATTATGACTTGTCCAGACATTGCACATGTTGTTCATGTTGTTAGTAAGTTTGTTTCAGCTCCCACAACAATTCATTGGGGTTTTGTTCTTCGTATTCTTAGGTATCTTCGGGGCACTCAGTTTGAGTCTCTTTTGCTTTCTTCTACATTGTCTTTAGACTTGCATGTCTATTATGATGCAGATTGAAATGGTGATCCTAATAATCGGAAATCCCCTACTAGGTGGTGTATTTTTCTTGGTGATTCACTTATATCATAGAAGAGTAAGAAATAAGGTGTTACATCTTGATCGTCCACAAAAGCTGGTATTGTGTCATGACTTTGACTACCTATGAGATTATTTGGCTGCGTTCATTGCTTGCATATATGAGTGTCTATTTGAAAGATCCTACACCTCTACATAAAAATGTTATTTATATTGCTCGCAACTCTGTTTTTCATGAGGAAACCAAACATATTAAAACAGATTGTCATTTTACTCGTCATCATCTTGAACTTGGCATTATATCTTTACCATTTGTTCCTTCAGGTTTATAGATTGCATATATATTTACCAAGCCACACTCCATTTTACGCTTTCTTTTTTCATTTGACAAACTTTCAATGCATTTAGCCGTAGCATTGTGAGTTTGAGGAGATGTTAACATAGATCCATGTTTTAGGTTCATTTACTTGTGGTTCATAAGGTTAGCTTTGTGTGTATATATAACACATATCTTATAACATTTTATATATACTTGTATTGTGCCTAGGCCGCTAATATCGATATGGTTAACTACCCAGTTCAAGCTGGCAACATATAACCTTCGATGTGACCTATCCCACCAAAGGCTGAGGGACTGATGTACTATACCTAGGTGGTCAAGATCGACATGGCTAATTACCCGGTCTGAACTGCCTATGACTAGTCCTATCATAAAAAGAATAGACGGTTAGTTAACTGAACAAGACAATAATACACATAACGGCTAAGGCTGCCTGCTCCAAAGAATAACACGTAAGTAAAAACCGCCAACCTCAAACTTAGGAAATTGTAGCGTGGCTTCTAGTGTCAGATCACAAGTATGAGACTTAGGCCTGACCTAGGCCCATTCAGAGCCTGAACATTAGCCCAACGCAATAAAGAGGGACCTAGCCCATGAGAAGGAAAAAACATAATTAATGACTCTATAAATGCATGTGGACTCCAACAATTAAGTGTACGTTTTCATTAATTCACTAATTTGTGATTTGACCTTTGAGAGTCTTTGCTGACTTGATCGTCATAGTCATTTTCGTAGGTAATCCCCTAAGGGTCCAATCCGCCAACATTAGAAGAAGACGCATCCAAACCGAGGAATAATCAGTTCGAAAAGTCAGTAATTTGGGTAAGATATGATTTGTGTTCCCTGATATTCTGTTATTATTTCTGCAAGAACAATACTCAATAATATACAATTTTCTTCTTCATATATTTATTTATTTTTTAAAAAGATATTGAACATATTAAAGCTCCACGATATTAAGAGTTTCTTTCTCATATTCTCTATAGCCGACATGTTATGTTCGAACCTGAATTTGATATGGGAAACAAAGAAATAGTTGGACCTAACGTGAAGGGTGTCGGCTAAAATTAAAAATAAATTATAATATATAAGTTAGAACATTTTTTTCTTTAATAAGTCTTCAATTATACTTAAACCCAAAAACCTTAGGTTGTAAATTTCACAATATTATTTAGATGAAGTTGGTGAAATGTTTTGCTTCGCCAAGCCTGAACCAACCATGGAAGCCTTCCCCATTTCCAGCTCCTCGCTGAGTCTCTCCGCATTTATTTCTCTATAGAAGACTTGTAATTATATTGTGTATTTCCAATTCCTCAAATTTACTAACAGTTTCAACATTTAATTAAAAATACACTTGAACATATATAAGTATTGACATTGAAAATTCAACATTAAAAATTATATAGTAGTAATGATATTAATAGAATTGAGTCGACAATCAAATCTAAAGATGAAGTGTTTTTAATTCAAAAGAATACAGACAACTTGTCAAGATATATAAATCAATTCTGGAGTTTTAAATTTTGTTTTTGATTTAGTATATTGAGAACGTCATATATGCTACTCTTTTTGTGGTGCAAAATTTATTACCAATCAGACATGGTTACTGGATAAGTTTCACCTACAGGATGATGCTGATTTAAAAAGTAAAGCCACTATATTTCTTGTCATGATTTCTAAACTATTCCATGCATATCAAATTCCCACACTCCACATATCCATAGTAAACATGATTTTTTTAGTAATTTAAATTTTAAAATATTTCTAACATTTATAATTACTATAATAATTTAATCGTTTCAAATCCAAGAATATTCACATGCTACGTTTACAAACATGATTTCTTTTTAATAATTAAAATTTTAAAATATTTCTAATATTTATAATTACTATAACAATTTAGTCGTTTCAATATCCAATAATATATCACATACTACGTATTACAATCCACATGTTTTTCAACACACACGGTTACTAATATTAAGAATGAAAACAAAACTTTTAATATATTTTTTATCAGAAAAAATGAAATAATATAAAAATAGAGCCTACAAGTGCTGTAACCAAATGAGAAAGAGTACAAAATACTGAACAAAGAAATAAGTATCGAAAGTTTCGACAAAAATTAACACGGGCTCATATTGAACCTAAAGAGGATATAATTAGTAAGAGGCGATAAAAGAGGATAAAATACATAGGTTAAATCAAAAGTCATCAAGAAAACAATTATAATAATGAGATGATTATATTAATCATTACTTAACTATGATTAATGTATAATAATGAGATGATTAGAAAAAATTATTTAATAAATCCGTGCATATAGCAAAATGGTTAATTTTTTTTTATCAACTAGAAAGTTAAAGGGGACAAGATTAAGTTCATCAAAAAATATCATCAAGCAACATAGATAAGAGTTGTAGTTCTAATTTCCTCTATAAAACAATGATTGATTTTTATGATATATAATTATCTTAATTGATTTTTGTTTTATTTTATCAGCTAGAGGTTTTTATTAACCTATGGAATAAAAATAAAATATCGGAAAAAATATTAAAAAACCGGACTAAAACTTCCAAAAATATTTTTTTTATCAGATTACATCAAAATTCGGTTCAATTGTATTAAAATTATATTTGTACATGTGTATATAACCTTATTCATAAATTTACAGTATCACTATTTGTATATATTTATAAAATTATCACATGCATAATATGATATCTGTTAGTGATGCCGGTTGTGCTACACAACACATTATGCATTATGGTTCAGTTAAAGCATGAAAAAAATCTTGGTTTTGCACATATCAAGTTGCATAGTTTGGGTGTGCTAAACAATACATTATGGTTCAGCTAAAGCATGAAAAATTCTTGTTTTTGCACAAACCAAGGTTGCATCGTTTTCGGACACAGATCCAAGAAAAAAAAAGTCCAGTTCTACACAATTAGCATGAGTAGTTAACATTTATAAGTTTAATTTTTCAAGATTGAAATATTGAGCAGTACAATTCAATTTTACTATAAATAATTAAGTTAATTTTAGATTAATACAGTTTAGTAACTGCAATTTAGTATACTTAGTTATTTTTGTCCGATTCTAAGAATGACAAATAGAGTTTTGTTATCCTTACCAATATAGGAAGCTTAAGCAACTATTGTTTTTCCTTTAGTCACAAGTTATCACTAATTCAAACACATCATGCATCAATGCATCAATAAGCAACCTTAACTTGTATCTTGTATGCATCAACTTAGTATGTTCTTCTTTTAATGAGGTAGTTGCAAGTGTTGTGTTAGACATCTTCTTACATTTTCACAATCTTTTCTGAAGTCACAATTAGTTTTTGTATTGGAATTTGTACGTCTATACTCCTGGTATTTTTTTTTATCTTATATATAATATTTTCTTTTATATAAATCACTAAATAAGTTTTTATTTTTGTCCTTGGACGGTAAGAAAGAGACAATAAAGACATGGGAGAAAAACTATCATGATAGAAATATAGGAGAAAAACTAGAATTATAGTGAGAGCTGGGCAAAAAATCCATTTTTGCCAAGTTGGTCTACTTTTGTTCTGAACCAATTCATTTAAAAGCAATTTAATTAAAGATCCAACCCATTTTAGACCCATTTTATTAAATCTGGATTTTAATCTGATCTATATTTTATACTTTTTTTTGGATTGGATATCCATTCTCTTAATATTCATTTTAAAATATGGAAAATCTAGATTTTTAGTTAGGTTGGACTGAAGGTAAAGATGGACCGAATCAGGTGGAAGGTCGACAAGGGTTGACCCAGACTTAAGTTCTAGACAGGCTGACCCAAGTTGGAGGTTGAGATGAATCAACCCAGGCCAAATATCGAGATAGACCGACCCAATCCCCAAGGTCGAAAGGGCTGGACAAGGCTAAAGATTAAGACAAGGAAGACTAGATTTGAATGTCGAGACGGGCCAACCTAAACCAAAAATCAAGATGGGTCAACCCAGGCCAACCGTCATGATGGGCCAAACTGGGCCAAAACTCGAGACAGGCTGCTCCAGGCCGAAGGTTGACATATGTCGACTTGTTTGAAGGATGAGACAAGCCAGTTTGGACCGAAGGTTGAGATTGGTTTACCAGGTTGAAGATCGAAATGGACTAACCTGACCCAAGGGATGAGACAGGCCGACCCAGGTCGATGGTAGAGATGGGTCAGGCCTCGCCAATGGTCAAGATGGGTTGGCCCGACCGAATGTCAAGCCTATTGAGATAGGTTGAGACAGATCGACCAGTACCGAAGGTTGAGATGAGTTGGTCTCGACTGAAATTCAACTGAGTTAGCCTTGACTGATTTTTTTTTTGAATTAGGCTGAGCTAACTACAACTAAAATTTGACCAAATCGACGCTGGCTGAAATTTGGCCGAGTCAACAATGACTAAAATTCGACCAAATTCGGTAGAGTTGGCCTCTACCGAGTCAACTAACATGGGCCTAAAGATGAGACAAGTTGATGAAGGATTATCTTGTTTCTTTTTAAGATTATTGAATATTGTGATTTGATTAAGAAAGCTAAGTGAAATCCCCAATGGACATTAAGATAGCAAACTATCTAGATGTGAAGGTTCCTTTCACAAAGCTCAAGAGGAGAAGATGATGAATTGATTCAAAATGAAAAGGAAATGGAAAGCACATAAATCATAGAAAACCAAGAATAATTAAAGGAAGAAGGAAACATAAAATGGAAAGGAAAGAAATGGTAAAAATGTGAGAAGCACGCCACTACAAGGCTAGGCTAGAAGCCATGGCAACCTTGAAGATGAGTGGATGTGTGCCGCCACTTGCTATGCAAGATAAG
>Ga0214545_1004467_pt1 | contig 26121 bp, 18 predicted proteins | sample CNSS4metaG_FD_160064 | JGI IMG/M metagenome (GOLD analysis project Ga0214545, IMG submission 160064) | Root nodule microbial communities from cowpea collected in UCLA plant growth center, Los Angeles, California, USA - CNSS4 | ecosystem: Host-associated > Plants > Roots > Nodule | place: USA... | reverse complement strand
ATATATCTGAATTGTAATCTTGATCTCCTAAATTAACAATCGCAAATTTTTGCATTTTCTTTTACAATTTAGTTCTGAAATTTTAGAAAATTTATAATTTTGGTCTAGAATATTTAAATTTGCATGCATTTATTTAAATTTTATATTTTAATTAAAAAAATTTCATACGGTGTCTTGAATGAATACTTTATACCTAATTGTATTATAATGAAAAAATAAAACGTATACAGAACCGCGAACTAAACCAAAATTGAAGATTTTACAAAGTTTGAAAAAACATAAATATAAAATCATAAACTACAATGATCTTAAAAACTTAATAAAAATAGAAATCAGAATTCAGAAATAGATTGAATCACAGAAGGTAAAGCAAAATCAATATTTCAAATATTATGTTGCTGTGAAAACGTTAAATACATAATAAATAAGAGTTCAATTTGTGTATTTAATATTTAAAAAAAATGTTTTGACTAAGCTTAAGTTAAAAGTATATATTTAATAAATAAGAGATGTATTTGACTAATAAGATAAAGAGTTAAATATATTTTTTATCCCTCAACTGTACCCATTTTTTTTTATTTTAAGATATATGAACTCAGTTAAATGAAAAAGGGCAAGGCCCACCTAATTTTCTTTTTTTTCTTCTTGAAAAACTTTTTCGGTTTCCCACTCCACCTTTCCTCTTAGTTTTCTCTCAAACTACAAAGATCCCACCTCTCTTCTCTCATTGGAGCATAAGTTGAGTTAGGGGCCAGTGCGGAGTTCCCGACATACCTGAGTGAACTTCTTATTCTTTGTGTAAGTCGAAAACTCCAAAGCCTAGTCTCGTATCTTTTGTTTCCAGTTTGGAGTCTTGTGTAAGAGCATCGTTTCGTCTCCCTATGCTCTTACGTTTCAATTCTTCGGACTGTTTGGGTGTGGTGCTCACCTCTACCTAAGGCTTTCATCTTTGTAAGTTCGTTTTTCAGTTTCGAGGTAAGGGAAGCTAGACCATCCTGTAAAATTTTGAAATATGTTGCTTTCTAGGATTCTGATATGCATGTATTTTTGTTGGTTTGTTGGGTACACTAGGTTGGATTGAATACTAGTGTATGTTGATGTGATTTTCTAAGCTTGCATGTTGAGAGCAGGTGAGAATCTGTTGTTCTCGCCCAAACAAAAATAGCAAAAACTCACATTTGCCTTTTGTGTGAGTTGTTTCCCAAGCGAAGATTTGTCGCTTGAGCGAGAGTAGTCTCGCCTAAGCGAGAAACTCTAGCATGTGCTGGAAATCATAGTGCTCTCTATTGTGAGTCTCGTCCAGGCGAGAATGGCTCACTTGAGCAAAAGAATCCCCTTTCGCATGAGAGAGACCTTTTAGCTTAAGCGAGATTTGGGTAGATTTGTTTAGTTGCTTTATGGTTTCTGTAACTAACTAATTGTATTATGAAAGTATGTAATATGATGCTATGCATGTAATATGTGGTGTGTTTAAAGATTATTCGTGATGTGCTCAGTATGTGATAAGGATGGTTTTGACGCAAAAAACCTATCCACCTATATTCATGGCACAAAGAAACCTTCCACCTTTGTTGACAAAGAAAACTTACATTTCACAATTGATTCAATTTGTAATTAAAACGTTTGAAAGTGGTGTTGCTACATTTTATAAAAAATTAATTCTCATTAAAAACATAAAAATTAAATGCGTGGGACACGCGCGTCCCTTTACGTGTAAGTATGACAAACACTTAAGTGGAACAACATTTGCCACATGGGAAAAAAATTAATGTTGTTAAAAATGAAGGACTAAAACCATTACTTTTTAAAGTAAGGGGACCAAACAAAATAAAAATTGAGCATGGACCATTTGCATTTTGTTGTAATAGTTAAGGGACAAAAAACATATTTAACCTTAAGTTAAATATTTGACAAATATAATCATACTCAACTAAAACAAGATAGATGCACAGTTAAATGACAAATATTTTTTAAACAAAACCATGGTCAAAGGCATAAATATTATTTAGATACAATCACTTATGACTTATCATAAGTATGTTTTGTACTTAGTCACTTCTGACTAAAACACTTTGATATAAAAAAAAAAAAAAGGTTGGTGATCTTAAACTATCATGAGTTTCACTAACTAAAACATAGATACAAACTTAAGATGGTTATAAGTTAGGGTTAAATATGTTTTTGGTCCTTTAACGTAACAAAATTTGATTAAAATGACTAAATTCACACATATATAAAGATGATGAACTAATTCCAATTTTTACTTATAGTTAATAGACCAAAAACATATTTAACCCTTTAAGAAAAAATACTATTACATATGACCCTCAAATAATATAATATATAAAATTTAATCTTTCAAATTATTTTTTATTTTGGTTTTAATTTTTAAAACAAATGGGCTAGTAGACTAGCCTACCCTACCTTGCTTTTAGTATGCTAGTTTATGACTTAGGCGAGACAACCCAAAGTAGGTTGTTGGGTTGAACCATTGAAATTATGTTAGGAAAATAAAAAAATTTCAAATGAAACAAAAATTAGCAATAAAAGAAAATAAGAAAGATAAATGTTTTTAATAATCAGTTTTCCTTTGTTTTTTTTTCCTTGACAAATATATATTGGTTTGGTAAATCTTACCATGGAGTAAAAATATCTAAAATTTGTTTTGAAATTAAAAGGTCAGAAATCACATAATATTTTGTGATTTATAATTTTTGTGTTTTCTATGACATTTTAGTGGTATATGTTGGTTAATATGCAATGTATGAGATACACATTTTCTTGTGTTTAGGTAAAATTTTTACTATAAACTTGAAAATACACTAAGTAACAAACTTAATAAAAAAAAGTGTTCTAAATTTTTTAAAAAAAAATATTGACTTGTATTCTCAACTGAAACCAACTTGTTATATATAAAAATAGTAAAAGATTGGTTTAATGTCTTACATAACTTTTAACTATTTTTATTTAAAACATTTAGGTGTAAACTCAAAACACCTGTTACAACAACCAACAGAAAAGCAAACAAAAAAATGCACGTGGTGAATATATATTTAGATATGCCAGATGTATCATTACAAAAATTTTACTATAAAAGCATCAAAAGAAGAAACATTCATATGCACACAAACTTTTATCGACAATTACTTATAATTTTAAATAAGATTGAATATTCACAATGACCAATCCTTCATATTGTTCACACATGGTATGCATCATTTATATTATTTTTTTAATTTACTTTATCTCTCTACTATTTTATCATTTATTTGACTTGTACTTAAAAGTACATAAACAAAATCATAGGAAGTTATGTAACGATACTTGATTTATGCAGGTGAATGTGAAGTTTATATTTTCATTTTCAATACTTCTTCTGCTACCAAATACCTCATATTCACTATATCAAAATCCTATAAATCTTATCAAGACAGGTACTTTCGTATCTGAAAGTTTTGAAATGGAACCGGGATTAATTATATCAAAAACATTCATGGATATAGAGTTTCCTAAAGGTCACATTGGAGTTAAAAGTTTTGATGCTGAACTAGTTGATCAAGAAGGAAATTCTATACCTTCATATGAAACATACCTACACCATTGGTTTACCATAAAGTACCATCAAAATGTTACTATGTCACACAATCCTAAGCTTATTCGTCCAGAAGATTTTATTTATCTAAGAAATGAAGGCACATGTAATGACTATATTCTTCCACACTATTGGGGATTTGGAGTTGAATCACGAGGAACAACATCAAAAATTCCTGATCCTTTTGCAATAGAAGTAGGTAACCCTGCAAATATTCAGAATGGATATGAAGAGAAGTGGTTGCTCAACATCATGGTCATTGACATACGTGGTGCAGAAGACAAGAAAGGTTGCACAGAATGTAGATGTGACCTTATTAATCTTCCAAAAGACTTTTATAATGTCACCAAAGATATACATAACCAAAAGTTGACTCCTACAAACTATAAAGGTGTACTATTTTGTTGTCAAGATAATGTACAATGCAAACTAAGAGAAGATTTTCAAGGTCCAAGAAGAAAAGTTTCCTTAAGATACAATATAAGTTGGGTTGATTGGAATGAATATCAGGTACCCGTTAAGGTTTATATACTCGACTCAACAGATAAAGTGAGATCAAACGGTTCCCAAATAATTCATGATTGTCAGGTAGATGATTTTTTCAATATTTCACTTTAACAAAAATAAATAAACCTTTTAGTTTTCATTACATTGAGTAAAAAACAAAAAAAATTTGTATTTCCTTGCAGGCAGAGTATACAATTGAACCAAATAATGTTAGTGACACTCCTCACATCCAAAAGGCAGATATACCAATGGAAAAAGGAGGCTATCTAATATTTGGTACTGCCCATATGCATTCAGGAGTTGTGAATGCAACTTTATATGGACAGGTGTTAAATAATTATGTGATTATAATGAATTCTTTTTATGATTGATTTATTGGCTTTGTTATTTTATTTTATTACCTTGTGATTGCAAGATGTGTCATATGGTAATGCATCTATAACTATAATTTTTTTATATATATATTTTAGGATGGAAGGACTTTATGTACTTCAACTCCAAAATATGGAACAGGAAACGAACCAGGAAATGAAGAAGGATATTTGACTGGAATATCGGTTTGTTATCCACAACCTGGATCTATCAAGATTGAAGATGGTGAAGTTTTAACCGTGGAATCTAGATATAAAAATGAATTTCGCACGGGAGCTATGGGTCATTTCTACATGTATCTTGCAGACAATATACCACAAGGATATTAAAAGTCTAATTAAAAATATTTAATTTTTCTTCACCTTTTTCTTAATTTGTTTTTGAGATAGTTTGTTTCATCATAAAAGAAGTTTCAAAATTCCTTACACTCTTATCTTACTTTATGCTTTGTTTTCTTTATTATTGTATATAACATTGAGTGATCTATAAAAGAGGGGAAAAACTATAAAGATTAAATAAGTCATTTTTCGTCCAATTTAAAGAATTTGATACTTCAAGAACCTATTATTTTCTTTTTGTTTCAAATTCGGTTGCTTTGTTTTCATGCTTAAAATGATCTCGTAAACTCGTAGGTTATAATTTTCTGATATGTTTGCCCATCATTATAGTCCGCTAATAAAAATATAATAATGATAATGACTTAAATTCATTTGAATCATATACAATAAATAATAAATTTAATTGATAAAATTTAAGTAATGAATATAATAATGTCACTTATTTTTACTATTAATAGAAATCATTTTTGTAAACATTTTTAAATTATTATCTTCCTTCACAACGTGGACTAAAAAACTTGAACAACCATCCATTTTAAAAATAGAGAAATATACAATTGAATAAAAAATAACTAAAAAATAAAAAATAAATAGTTGGTAAATTTTATTTCCTCCTCACTAAATTGATTTTAGCTAATTGTTAACTATTTATTTATCAATTAATCTTTTATTAGTTTTAAGGTCTATTTTATAGCAAGTTTACCTCATGTAGTAATCTTGATTGAAGTAGGAGGCAAACTTTATAAGAGGATTGAATAAAGTTATAATTTTTTTCTTGGTAAGCCTTAGATGATCTAATAGATAAACAAAAAACACAACAATTTATATTGGATTACCTGGTTTAATGCTTCTTTGAAGAAACATATAAGTTCTATAATCAAAACTTATTACAAACACGAGAAATAACCTTTTCCGATTATGTTTCTCAATTTGTTTATAAGATTAAGTATTCTTAGATGTCACTCATAATTGCAATCACATAATAGGAGAACAAAGATGATTATATATGTTAATTTAAGTTATCCAATTTAAAGTATCTACAATTCATAAGTTACGGTGGACAAAAATTTATTACATGTTTCCATATATCAATAAGAAACAACTTTTAAAATAAATGGTATAAATAATAATTAAATTTTCTAAACTAATTACATTTTCCCTGTTTAGACAACAATTTTATACTGTTACCAAATCTTGTGTTGCCTAAAGTCTAACATGTTGTGTGGGTATCTTTACAAAGTGAAGAATACCAATTTAATACTCTTCCCCAAATAAAATATTATGTAGGAAATTTATGTTTTTCTCTTTTAACTTCTTGGATCTATATAACAAAGGTTAAATATGTTTTTAATCTCTTAACTTTCAGTAAATTTTGGAATTAGTCCATTTCGAAACTTTGGACCAATTTAGTCTTTCATCTTTCGAAATACGTGGATTTACTCCTTTTAATCAGATTTTGTTAGGTTTATTTGATGTTTCGTACGCATTTCAGGATTGTATTTAAGTTATTTATACTATTTCACACATTTTTGCTTTAATGTTAAGCCAAATACTATTATGAAACGTGCTTGAAATATCAAATAAACTTAACAAAATTTGATTAAAAGTTTCGAAATACGTGGATTTACTCCTTTTAATCATATTTTGTTAGGTTTATTTGATGTTTCGTACGCATTTCAGGATTGTATTTAAGTTGTTTATACTGTTTCACACATTTTTGCTTTAATGTTAAGTCAAATACTATTATGAAACGCGCTTGAAATATCAAATAAACTTAACAAAATTTGATTAAAAGGACTAAATCCATGTATTTCGAAAGATGAAGGATTAGATTGGTCCAAAGTTTCAAAATTGACTAATTCCAAAATTCACTGAAAGTTAAGGGACCAAAAACATTTAACCATTTTAACAAATATGACTCTTTACATATAGATATGCTTGATATATATTGTGCAGAGTCATGGTCGAAACGTGTGCATAAGTAAAGGAGAAATATAGATGAAATAGTGTTTATGTGAAGATTGTGAGTTTAAATGAGGTTCTCATTATTTGCATACATGTTGATGATTTGTTGATTACTGGTAGCAGTGCAATTGGTATTGAATCCCTTAGCCAAATTTTAAAAGTTGGAGTTCAAAATGATAAACTTGAGTATTCTATCGTATTTTTTGGGATTAGAGTATATCTACATTGAAAAAGGTGTCTCTATGCACAAAAGAAAATATATCTTTGAAGTATTGAAGAAGTTCAACATTTAGAGTGTAACATTGCAGAAACTCCAATTAAGGTGAATCTGAAACTTGTAACAAGTTAAGATGAAGCTTCGATTGATGGAACATTATTAAGACATATTGTTGGTAGTTTGTGATTTATTTGTCAAAGCATACCAAAAATTGCTTTCAATGTTGGACTAGTAAGTATACTTATGAGTAATCCTAAGTAATCACATTGGCTAGTTGCTAAGAGGATCATAAGGTATCTAAATGCAACCCTAGAATACAAAAATTTGTTTTCCTATAAAATGAAAGAAGATGATAGCTTAAGTTTGAATGCTTATTCATATTCCAATTGGAATGGAGATTTAACGAGTAGAATAATTATTATGGGACAAGTTTTTCTCTTATTTAGATCTCCAACATCATGAAGCTCAAAGGAGATGCCAGTATCAACCTATGAAGCAAAATACATTGCAGCTTGTTCAACTACTTATCAAGCACTATGGTTATATTATTTACTTAATGAGTTAAATGTATCTTTTAACAATAATGTTGAATTAATTGTTGACATTAATGTCATGGTAGAAAGAAACGCATGGATACAAAGTTTCATTTTTTCAATATCAAGTAAGTAAAGGCGTGATCAAATTGAAGCATTGCAAAATAGAAGAGCAAATGACAAAATTATGACTAAAGCTTTGAAAAGTGAAATATTTAAGAAATTGAACTAATCTTTAAAAGTTGTATGTTTTTGTTCATAAGGTTTTGAATCAACGAGGAGTGTTAGAATATGATTCAAAAGAGATAAAAATGTTGTTGGTTACTTTATAAATTCTACCTATAAATATTCTTTATACATCTCATAAGTGGTAGTTTATGCTTGCCAAAACAAATACATTATTTATGTATTCTGTTTATTTATATTTTCTTTCTTTGCTCCAACATAAAATAATGTCAAAATTGTTAGAGTTAGTGAATCTTTTTGTTTGATTAGCGTGGTTCATTCTTCATAATGTTGATTATTGCTTGATATGTTAATTAAAAATATAATTTATATCTAAACATGTTTTTTATAAATCCTCAATAATTCTTTAAATATGCTCATGCTAAGCATCATTGTCATGACATGAAAATTTTATTAAAAAAAAGAAAAAGAATAGGAAAAACATAGAACTCTACACCAAACCCATAATAAAATTACATTGCACACATAAAAAAAAAATCTATATTAGAAAAAAAAACTAAGTAAATACATTGATGAAAAATAATAAACTAATGTAACCCTTACTAGATCAGTAATCAAATTCATGAACATATCACGAGATTTATCATTAGTTAACTTTCTCACATCCCAAAAAACCTTTAAAACTCATTATTTTTCTTAGAAGTATTTGCTTTGGTATGTATAGTATTGACTTTCTTTGGCCTATCCCTACCCCTACCAGGTTTCTTTTATCTTGAACTGACTCATCATCTTCTACAGTACTAAAATCATCTCTCACATTAAGTATGATAGTCTCTTTAGAAGTTGATTTCAATTCTTCTACAAAATGAACTCCTTTAAAGATCAAAGAATTATAAATTGTCTTACTATATATCAGTGACCTTGTCCAAAAAAGATATATTATTCAAGAAATCAAAGTCTACTCACTAACCATCACCAATAAAATCATCTAAATCTTTAACAAGATCCATGCAATAACACAAATATTATCATGATTTAGCTAGAGTTAAATAATTACATACTTAATGATAAACTTCTTTATTTTCTAAATGGCCAAAAATTGACTACACTTATTTTTTTATCAATTTTAATTTAAATCTCCATGATTTTCCACGAAGCAATTTTTAATTCTAGCTGTCAAACATTTTCCCTCAATACCCCGCTATCTTACGGCTTGCGTACCTTTCCCGCAACGGTGGCAAATAATAAGTTCCTTTAACCTTTTCATTTATTTGGATCAAATAATTGTTGGTACATTTAAATCACCCAACTATAAATTTTACTAAAAAAATCTAATATAAAGCTTCATAAAATAAAAATGTACATAATCATACAATAAATTTATCAATGAAGGCCACGGTAAAATTAAAGGACTAAGCTCTATAAAGTTTAAAATATCTCTATTCAAAATTAGTCTTTGCAAAAGTTTCATTTCCTTATTATTTTGTTTTAATTGGTCTTTTTTTTTTTTTTTTTATAATATTTTTTCAATTTTAAATCAATCTCATTGAATATTTTTCCTTATAAATATTATATAAGGAAAAAAAACATTATTTAATATATTTCCCTAAAACTTAAAAAAAAGATTCATATTATTTAGAATTGAAATCAATGTTATTTATAAACATGGTCCCTTTATAACCTATTACAATATATATTTTTTATTACAGAATCGTAAATAGTCATAAAATCCAAATCAGATAATATCTCCAATAAAATAATAATATGACGATGTTAGAAAACTAAAAGTATTGATCCTAAGTCTCGATGAAAAGATTGTTCCATTCACCTACCAATCCATTGTTTAAAAATCATACCCATAGGAACATTTTTTTACTTAACTCAGCTAAGTATTCTCATTTTAGAAAATCCACCACTACCAAATATTAAATCAGACAATATTTCCTATACGTAACTGTAAAAATAGTAGCAAAATTGAGTTTCACACATGACTTAATTATAAATACTTTAATGTATTAAATTATTTTATTTAATATTTTATGTATAACTCATTGTAAAATTTAATAAGTTTAGTTTAATTTTACTTTTAAATTTTTAACGTTGTTCGAAACTCAACCTTACAAAATAAATTTTAATAATATATAGGTTAAAATATCTTTTTGGTCTCAATTGTCGTCAAGTTTTGTCAAATAAGTCATAATTTTAGTTTTGTATTCAAATAGGTCTTAATTTTCATCAATTTTGTTCAATTGAGTCATTTTTTGCTAACACTGTTTAAATCACCAATGGTCATGAACAGTTACTGCCACGTGTTAATTCGTGGTTTTTTAAAATTCTTTATATTTTTAAATTTTTTTTAAATGTTCACGTGTCAAAGTCAGTGTTCTATATTCAATTTGGTCCTTATATTTGTTATTTTTGTTCAATTTAGTCTAAATTTTTGTTAACATGAACCAATTTGGTCCCTCTCCAAATTGAAACCAAATTTAATTTTATATTAAAATTCACATTTTTTATTAAATATTTTTATATAATATATTAAAATTCACATCATTATATCTTTGGTATAAAAATTAAATTTGGTCACATCTTCGATAGGGACAAAATTGGTCAATTTTAAATAAAATTTGGACTAAATTGAGCAAAAATAATAAATATAGGAACCAAATTAAATATAAAATATTGACTTTGACACGTGACATGCTACTGGGTTGACATGTGGATATTTTAAAAAAATTTTAAAAAATTTAAAAAAAATTTTAAAAAAAATTAAAAAAATTTAAAAAAAATCACGAAGTTATACGTGACCGTCACTGTTCATGGCCGTTAATAATTTAAATGGTGTTAGTAAAAAAAAAAACCCAATTGAACAAAATTGACGAAAATTAGGATCTATTTAAACACAAAACCAAAATTATGACTTATTTAACAAAATTTGACAAAAATTTGGACCAAAAAGATATTTTAACCTAATATATATATATATATATATATATATATATATATATATATTTTTTTTTTTGTTATCTAAATATCAATTTGTGCAACTAGTATATATGGTTGTGAAAGTAGCGTATAGATATTGACATATAGGAGAATATTTATGTGGTGTAGTTAACTATGTACACCCATAAAATGGAACGAGTCTGTCCGCGTTTATTCCGCGTTTTGTTACTTCTTCAACCAACCAAAATTAATGACTTTAATAACTGTCACTGTAAGTAATTAAGTAACTCAATTATCTAATGTGAAACTCATTTTTTCTATTCCTTATGTTCTTCTATTTATATTTATTTTTTAAAGATTATGATGCTTCACTTAAATAATGTTTATGTTAGACTTGATGATACATGACACGCCATGCGTCATGAAATTGACAACATCACTGAAAAAGAAACTTCGTGAGGAAGAAAGATCGAGTGAAAGGGAAACTTCTCTATTATTTTATCCGTGAAACAAGAAATAAAACACGACTCAAAAATAATTCACAAATTTTTAAAGTTTTAAATAGCTCCTAAATTTGGTTATATATCCATTTAAAAATATTTATATTTCATTAAGTGTCCAATTTTTCTTTTTTAAGTATTCTGTCATTTATCATATTGGTATTTCTAATTTGTTATCTTTAAGTCATCCAGTATTTTTTTTCAATATTTTTCAACTCGTTTGTTAATTTGTTCTTGAAGAGGGACATAACAAGTTGACTGACAAGTGTGAAAAAATTAGAGAGAAGAATGAATAGGTCGGAGAATAGGTCGGAGAATAGGTCGGAGATGTAAAGATAGAAGTTAGTCAGCATCCCATTAATAACAAAAGGTACCGCAGATTTTACATCGACTAGAAACAAGACGAGTTTACATTATATATATAAGTAAGTAGGTATAAACTTCACTTTACAAGTCAATTTTGTAAAGTTGAATTAGATTTAAAATTTATATTTTTAATATGGTATCATAGACATCCAAATTTTATGAAATTTGTTATTTGTTAGACATATTATTTTACTTGCTATCAAACTGCTCATTAATATTTTATCTCACATTTAAGATAAATTTTTTTTAATAAGATTGAATATAATGAAGATTAATATGTATGAAATTTTTGTGCATATTTTTATTTATTCTGAATTTATTGGGTCATTTATATTTTGGAGCACATTTAGAGCGAGGTATTTCAAAGACTTTAATCAGAGAATATTTACTTTAATTTGTCATGATTTTTATATCACGAATGGTTCTTTGGAATCTTATAGAGAAATGATGTCATTACTTTGTATTAAGCATATATAGTTTAACATTTTTCATGTTTTTCATAAATAAAATCATTGTAAATAAGTTAGCTAATTTGATTTATTCATAAAGAACCATATAAATGATTTAATATATATATATATATATATATATTAATAGGTTTAATTAGTAAATAATTCAAGAAGTGTATTTTTTTTATTATGAAATCGATGTTGTCTCTTATACTTATACTTTGTATTCATTTTTTTTTTCTATTTCAATAATTTTCATACAATGATAAATGATTGATAAATTTTAAATTGTTAAAATAGTTTGTATCTCAAAGTTTGTAATAATAATTATATGTATACAACAATTTATACATTTTTCATCGTATATAAAAACGTATTCAATAAATTCAATCAAAATATCGCAAATGAAATTAATTGTTTGACTTGTAGTAGGAAAGAAAGAAGGGCAATAATGTGATGATAAATCATGTCAGAAAACTTCTTAAATTATTTCTTCAATTTCCCATTCAAAATTCTTGAGTTTTTGTTTCATGGCACTCATAATGATGCATAAGTCCATATTGTCATGCATGTGCATATATTAGTTTCCCACAGTTAGTTGCATATCTCAATCTTTTCACAATTCTTATTCTCTCAGTCTCATGCCTGTAAAGTCCAGAGTGCACACATGGCTGGCAAAAGAATTTATGGATGTATGTTTAAATTTTAATAACTTTTCATTGCTCAAAGTTTTATCACTACACACTACTATTTTTATTTATATTTTGAAGGATTTTTTTTGAATTCTTTTATAAATATTCATTAAAAAAATCATGTTCTACACATTTTTACTTGATTTTTCAAAGTTCTATAAAATATTCACATGAAAAATCTCATAAAATATAAAATAACTAAATATTTATAAGGTTTTAAGTTTAATATATATAGGTTAAGAAATTTTCATTTTTTTCGTTAAGATAACTAATATAAATTTATTTTAGTAATTTTACTATATTTCCTAGAACAAAATTTATAGAGTTACTAATATATTCTTTTGCAAAAGTAACTCATTATTTAAAAAATAATAAAGTCTAATGTTGGCATTCTCTTATATTTGATCCGTTTTGTTGGAAGTCCCACGTCGACTAGAGATGAGGTCAATTCATAATATATAAGTGAGGTGCAAACCTCACTTTACAAGACGGTTTTGTGAGATTGAGTTAGGCTTTAAACTCACTTCTAACATAGTATCAGAACTAAGTTAAAGCCTATCCTAGCGAACTTTCTTGGACATTTTGTTCCACACGATATCGGGCTTTACAAACCGGTTTAGGCTTTAAATCCATTTCTAACATGTTTTATTACTACTTTTTGACATGAATTTTAGAAATTCACAAATTTTGGTCAACTTTCGAGTTTGTGATTTTTTTTTTTTTTATATTTTGCTATTTCTTAATGATATTTTCAGTGAAGATGCTATATTTATGACACTTTACGGAAAAATATTAAATTTATGATTCAATTGAAAAAAAAAATGAATAAATAAAGTATATGAGAAATTGATGGTTTGACTAAAACTATATTAATATAACATAATAATACTTACTACAACTAGTTTTCAAAATTAATATAATATTATCTTCATAAAAGTTTGACAGTCTTACTCATAAAAACTAATAATATACTACATAATGACATGTATCACTTAACAGCTTAAATTAATAATAAAAAATATTGTTAAAAATGTATGATTTCTTTTTGGGCCTTAAATTATTTAGACTATAAAGTAATTATTATCTAAATGACTTTGAAATTGTGACTACCCCTCACGTTACTTTAATGCAGTGTTCTACTAGTGAAGTCCAAAGAGAAAAAAAAGAAAAAAAAATAATTAACAAAATCAAACGATTGATGGAGGAAGATATTAGCACACCAGCCACGTTTGCAAAATTGATTTTTTTTTTAGCATTCTATTTTTATAACAATTGTAAGGAGAAATAATGTATGCATGGCTTGATAGTATATGCACATATATCATTGTTAATAATAATTTAGTTTGCCTCTTAAAAAAAACAATGATTGATCTCATTTATAACATTAATTTAAGATGTTTCTTTTTCAAGTTTATGTTATTGTAATGTAACATCCTCCATTCAATATAAGCTTTTTTTTTTCTCTTGTTGCACTTGTTTGTCTTTATACCCACACTCTTTCCTCCTTCAATTTTGCGAATAGTTCTCACATTTCTATATCATTTACAAGTATTTTCTGTACCCACTGTTATATATTAATACTATATTCCATTCGAATGTATAATTCTTTAAATGTATTTAGTGTACCTTTTATTTAAGACACTTTTATTTTTTAATTTTAAATAAATAACAATCATAAAATTAAAGGAAATGATGATACAATGGTATCTCAATTGCATGTTTCACATGATGTTTTAAAAAGATCTTCCTTTCATAAGCGAAAACGAAAGAAAGCAAGAAAAAAAATCATTGTATTCAAAGCAACAAAGGGTACAAATAATAAAAGAAAAGAAACGGAAATAATAAAAAACAGAAAACCAAAACTAAAAATGAAACTCCATTAGACGATAGACGATAAAAAAAATAGATAACACATAAGATACTAGACGCTATACAATACAAAATATTTGACATTAGAAGAGACATTGGATGCTAGATGATACAAAAGTAATTAACTTAGATGATACTTGACTTTATGGGTCTCCTTCAAGTTGAGAATATATAATGAGTATTCCCAACTTGGAACACAATCCTTTGAAAGTAGTAAGAGGAAACAATTTGGTGAAAACATCAATAGTTTAAAGGGTTGAAGAAATAGGAAAGAGCTTTTGGCTCCAATTGTTTTCGTTATTCTATCTCGGTTTTAGAACTGAGGTATATTGGGGCGAGGTTAAAAGGGGGTGTCTTTTGGCCTTAGGTGATAACTGAGGCCATAGAGGCGTTTTTCTGCCTCAGTTGTAGGCCGACCGGAGCCATAGAGGTACTTTTTTGCCTTGGGTCTGTCGTGAACTGAAGCCATAGGTTGACAAAAATTTTTAATTAATTTAAAATTCGCAGAGCATTTGGCCTCAGTTATGGTAAGAATCGAAGTCATAGACTTCCTTTTTGCTTCGATTTTGGTAAGAACCGAGGCCTATTATACTATTTTTTTTTGTAAATAAATTTTATGTTTTATTGTCATTCCCACATTTAAACCTGCATATTTTTTTCAGAAATCAGCTCAGACCATAACAGAATATTTTATGAAACATCCACAATCCAAATACATTTAAAAGACAATTGTAATATCCACAATCCAAATATATATCCTAATCAATACTATTGTACATCTGAATTGTAAATTTTGCACATGATATCCTACCAAACTTTATGGACTTCGCGAAAATTGGCGCAGGACTCTTGAATGACTGCAAAATAAGATGTTAACTTAAGTTAGTATATAAAGACAAAGCGAACAACAATGACTACGACGATAGTAAATCTTACCTTGAAGTAGTTAAGAAGACTAGCAAAATCGATTAGGTCCAATCGTGACACATAAATCATTTGGGAATGAGAGAGTGAACCGAGAGTGAGTGGGTTTAAGATTAAGTGCTTTGAAATGAGAGAATTGGAGCTAAGCAGGGTGAAAAACCCCAACGAGAGTGAATGGATATGAGATTGAGTGTTTTCAAATGAGAGGATTGGAGTTGAGCAGCTTGAAAAACCCTAACAACAATAAATGGGTATGAGATTGTGTAGAGAAACCTAAAATAAAAATTAAAAGAGAGGGATTGAGAAATCATAGTTTGGGATGGAATGAAATGTAAGAAAAAAAATTTAATAGAAAAAATTATAATTCTTACATACGAAGTTATTTTCGTGAGTAACTTTTTTTAAAATAAATTTTATATTTTTTTTATGATATTTATTTTCTATACTTAATTTTGTAGGCAACACTTTGTGTAAAAAAATTCTGTTAAAACATGTGTTTATCTACGAAATTTTCGTATGTAATTTATTTTTTTTGTTACCCATGAACTTTAATGTTATTTACGAACTTTTTTCATAGATAATAGATAATGTTTTTATAGTGTGAAGTCAGGTCGCTCAAGTACGGGTATAATGCTTAAGTAAGGGAGGGTCAATGTGTGTTATCTCTCTATTTGGTGTTGGGTGCATTAACATCGTTTAACACTTCAAGAAAGAAGATGTCAAACAAATCTTCTCTCTTCTAAAGTTGTTATTACAAAAGTAATGTATGTTCACTCAAAAGATATGGGGTTTCACTCAAGTAGTGAATTCATATCTTAGTGAGAGGTCTTCCCTTCTTTAGTGAAGATATATCGGTGACTTAAGCAATATTGTATCCCTCAATCAACATTTGTATTGAATTCATTGCTTGAGCAAGAGGTCTTTCCTCATTTAGTGAAGATATTAGGTCGCTTAAACAATATTGTATCCCTCAATCAACGTATGTATGGTTGTAATTATATGTTTTATCTGATAATCTGGTGAGACTTTGTGTACTCTTTGTAAGCTAAATGTGACAATAACGATACTTGTAATTTGTTTTATTTAGTACAACCTTTTGTCATTGGCATTAAGGCACCCAATGTAACCAATTTGGGTGAACTAGTATAAAGAAATGTGTTATTACTTAACTTTATATTACACATACACATCTTGTTGGTTACACGTACACATACACATCTATTACCATTTGACAAGTGTCTTGTTAAATGATTTTCCAAAAGTGTTTTATTAAGCCTATTCAAACCCCCTTTATAGAGCTAACTTGTTCTTTTATATAAATAGATGACCGTATGTAATAAAATCATTTAGACTTAAAGATATGATAAGTGAATATACATGTATATTGTATTAATACCTATGATGGTATTAAGGTTAATTATGATTATATTTAGAAGAATCTATTAAAAAAAAGAGAATATTCTTCAATGATAGTCTAAATTAAATCGATTAAGATATCAAATAATAAGATATTGAGGAAGGTTCTTATATCAAATTGTGTAAAATAAATGAAAAGAATTACCTTAATATAAGATGTTGAGGTTAGATTACCAATACTTATGATGGGTATGTATCACTTTTTTATTTGACATACTTAATACTTGTGTATGTAGAGTTTGACGACTTCTCAAATAATACCTAACCCATTCGAAACACTTTTGGTACGTAATATAACATCCACCTACTCTACAAAATTTGAGACAAGAACCTTCTTCTCTAAATTTTTGCATAAAATAATTTTAATTTAGGAAAAAAATATTTCATTCTTTTAAAATTTGATGGAAAATTGTATTCACACACCTAAATATAGATTTGATAAGAGTATTTTCGAAAAACTAGTAATTCTAAAATCAACTTTTCTAGTAAGAAATATTAATTGTAAATATGCTACTTTCTTTTTGTTTAATGGAGATTCGAATGCAGAGTATTATTTGCATCGTGCAATGGTTACCCGTTGGAATTGACCGAACACATTATTGAATAAATGATGGTATGATACATCAGCCAGATGAATAATTCAAGTGTACATATAGTATTTTGAATTATAAGCACCCTCATTTAACAAACAGTTATAATATATGAATATATAAAAAACCTAATTTAATTTATATAAAAAGATCAACATCATTATTCATATTCAAATGTCAAATGTATACTATATATATTTCAAATAAATAGCCAACAAATTGTCACTAATTAAGTGAAACAACGTTTGTTTTTGGTTTATTTTCAAATTAATTCATGTTTTTCTAAAGCAGCACAGGTCCTACATTTTTTTAAGAGAGAAATGTGATACGTTTACTAACTAATGACATTAGAAATGCTATAAAAATAAGACAACTTTTAACTTTTATATGTATCTACCCACTAACAAACCTAATCTTCTAACCTAAGTCTCGTAAGATAGAATATTAGATTAATTACTATATTCAAAATATTTTTCATTTAAAACTTGGTAATTCATTACAATTTGTCTAAAGACACCTATTAAATTTTAGGGTTAAATATGTTTTTGGTTCCTCAAGTTTCAGTGAAATTTAGAATAGTCCCTCTTCGAAACTTTTGACCAATTTAATCTTTCATCTTTAGAGATATGTGAATTTAGTCATTCTAACCAAATTTTATTAAGTTTATTTGACATTTCAAACGCGTTTTATGATAATATTTGAGTTAACGTTGAAGTGAAAATGTGTCAAACGATATAAACAATTCAAATACTATCATGAAATGCGTTTATAACTTCAGATAAACTTAACAAAATTTGGTTAAAAAGACTAAATCCACACATTTCTAAAAATGAAGGACTAAATTGGTCAAAAGTTTTAAAGATGGACTAATTCCAAATTTCACTAAAACTTGAGGGACCAAAAACATATTTAACTCTAAATTATATATATATATATATATATATATATATATATATATATATATATATTATTTTTACAATAATTATCTTGAAAAAATAAATCATAACAAATTTCTATTGATGAATGATACAAAATTATACTGAAAATACACAAAGAAAAAAAACTAAATTATTTATTTATTTGTCTATTTGTATATATAATCTTACTCCAATTATAAAATACAACATGAATTTGGATTCTCGTCGCTGAAGAGTTGTGGTGCATAGACATAGTGAATAATATAAGGAACATTGTCCTTAACCTTCACCTCTTCTTTTTCACGAGTCTCTATTATTTTGGTTATTTCACCACCTTTTTCCTTGGTTGATTCACCAGATTTTTTAGTGTTATCTTCATCTTTTTTCTTAGTTGATTCACCATGATCCTTCTTCTTCTCTTCCTTTTTCACCTCTTTTATAGAAACAATCTCCACATTCTTGTGAACCCTCTTTCTCAAAAAAGATTTCAGCTTCTCCACTTCAATGGTGCCTTCCACTGTTACATTCTGTGCTTTCTGATCCGTTTTCACATCGAAAATACCTACATTAATCAAATCAAAAACCTTAATCTTAGCTTGATTCAAATGTTACTTATATATTATAATAATTAATGTTCTTCACTATGAGTTGTGTATGTATATGTATATGTACCTTTGTGCTTTATTAATCTCCTTTTTAGGTCAGCTTCACATTTGTCACAATGCATGTGAACCTTCGCCGAGATGATGCGGATGATTGGCTTGAAACCACACATGAAATATGGTCAATTAATTTAGTAGCCAAGTAGTTCCAAAAAGTATTCCAAGTATAAATTGAATAGTAGATTTTTTGCTATTCTTTATATTAATGGCAATTTTTGTTTGACTAACTTCTACCGGTTGTTAATATATGAGTTAGGTATGTTTTTAGTCTCTGAACTTTAAAGCGAAGTTGAGATTTGTCTCTCTTTAAAATTTTTATAAATTTTGGTTCTAAAACTTAAAAAAAATGGATATAATATTTTTAACCCATTTACGTTAACTTTTTTTGTCGTGTCAGACGTGTTTCATATTAGCATTTGAGTTGTTTACATCATTTGATACATTCTCACTTCAATATTTGTGGGAAAACATGTTTGACAAATAAAAAAAATTAACATAATTGAATTAAAAGGAATTTAATCACTTTTAACAATGAATTATCACTTTTAACAATGAATTTATTTTTTTTATTCTTTATCAATATACCTTTTTTTCTAAATAATATTAAAAAAATTATAATCTAATAAAAAATTGAGACACGTAATTATTAAAAGAAAATATATTATAGTCAAGTAACAATTAAAAATCGGTTATGAAAAAACACATAATACATTATTTATTTTTCTTCTATATTTATAAAGAAATGAATATATAAAAAGCTCATGAGATAAAAAATAATATTTTCATTATTAAGTGAGACAAAAGACAAGAAAAGAGAAGGATAATTCAGAAATGAGAGCAAAACTAATGAGTCTGTGTCTTTTTTTTTTCAAAAACAAAAAAAAAAACATATGAGGGTGAGAGATACTTACAATTCGTTAAAAACTAAAAAGACAATGAGAATGAAAATAAAATTATTTTAATAAATATTTAGTTTAATTACTCTTTTGATTCATGTTTTCGTTTAAAAATGTTAAGTTGACCCTCTAATTTTTTTTAGTCTCAATTTCTTTTTTAATTTTGAAAAACTAATGCAATTTGGTCTTTCACGATAAATTTTGTTAGATTTCTTGAAATGAATTAATGGTTTTTTCATTAAATTTGAAACTATTAATATGGATGGATTGTTTGGTTAGTATAATTAACATAATCCTAGAGTCAAATTTTTAGATAAATACAAAGACTAAAAGAGAAATTAACCTAAATATTTTTATTCTTTATTATATTTAATTCTATGTTTTATTATTAACATTAAATATTTTGCTTTATAAAAAAAATAAAAAAATACATAATTCATAAATTTTTATAATATACTACCTATAATTAATATATATATATATACATATATATATATATATATATATATATATATATATTATTTTATAAAAAATATTTTAAATTTATATATAGGGACGATGGTCCTTTCTATTCTTAAGAATATCCGCCCTAATGATATACCTAATCTAATCATGGAGGGTATCTTTGCATTTTTTTTTTTATTCTAACCTCTTTCTTTTTACATAATAGTATAGGTTAGACGAGTAGATATTTATATAATATGATTATAAGTTGGACGAGTAGATATTTAGATAGATGCCGTTTTCATATAATTTTAGACTTATTTTCCATAGAAAGAATAAAGAAAATAAGAGAGTGATGAACCTTAATCTATGAAAGGACCATATAATGAAAAGTGACGGTTAATATAGTCAACATGATAAGAAACTAGATGATGCCAATAATAATAATATTTTTTTAATAATGATGATCATAAATAGTGAAAACCAAGATAATTACACCTGTCTAAATAGGTTTGGTTTCACAATTTAGTTTGAAAAACTCGCAAAATGATTTACATTAAGCTAAAATATTATGGTTTACATTGAACGGAACTATTTGATCAACCCAATTTATAAAATAATAGTTTTTTTTTGTAAAAAGAAATAAAAGTAATGTTTATTTTATTTCTCAAATACATGCATCTGTTATGATTTATATATATTTAATTATATATATCAAACACTTATACATAAAATTTAAATGTAATAATATGACTTAAATTTTAAAAATAAATATTTTACTTTTATTTTTTATTTTTTATTTTTAAAACAGCCAAAATTGGTTTACTAACCAACGTAAAACCGGGTCAAACCAAAAAGTTGCATTTAATTTAAAAAATAGGTAAAATAAAATGGGACGATACCGTTTTCGAGAACCGAAGTATCATCAATAACGATGAAGTTAATAGTAATGATTATCACAGTAATAGCAAGAATAATAAAAATAATAATAATAAAATTTATTATTTAAATAAAAAATATTATTTGTATGATAAATGAAACAATAATATATATATATATATATATATTTTTTAAATTGATATTAAATTAAGAGAAAAATTTTAAATAGTCCTGAACTCCAATCTTATTCTATGTTTCAATCAATCCACTTAAGAGGTATTTTGATTTTTGAAAATAAGACAAAATAGTTAATTGTATCGTGAATGTGAACCGTCAATAATTTATCGTGAATGAAACGAGAGGGAAAAAAGTGAAAGCGGAGAATTTGGTAAATTGGAAAATGATTGATTTATCGATCATAGTTTAACCAAAGAAGACGATAAATGTTGGCATCACAAACTTTCCCAAATCATAATTTGTCTTTTTATATGAAATGAAATAATTCAATGACTCCATCACTTTTATTATTATTATTATTATTAGTATTATTATTATTAGTATTATTATTATTATTAGTATTATTATTTCATTAATATTTTTTATTGCAAAATGAAATATGATTATAATATTAAAAGTGAAGTATAAATGTTTAAGTAAATTACGCGTTTTGTTTTATGAAAGAACAATATTAAAAGTAAACTGTTAAATGAAAATATAGGAATAATATTAAAAAAAATTAAAACATTGTTGATAATATTTTTAAAATTAAATATAATTTATACCTTACCTTATTTGCATAAAACAAAAAATAAAATGTTTATATGCCTAAAAATAATGCAAATAATTTAATTTAAAATATGTATTTAGTTTAATTATGTGAATTAATATTTTCTATTTTTAGAACTAAGCTAAATAAATACTAAAAAAAAGTCAGAACCTACTTTTTAAAGACAAAAAGAAATACTACTAATATATCATATTTACTTTTGTATATTTTCTATTTTTAGAACTAAGCTAAATAAATACTATAAAAGGTCAGAACCTACTTTTTAAAGACAAAAAGAAATACTACTAATATATCATATTTATTTCTGTGAGAACTTAAAATACATTTAAAACTTTGTTATACTTTACATATTCTTTCCTTGTGTGATTTGTTGAATGACTTTTATATAGAAATTTTCTTTTATAAATTATATTCTAACAATGTAATTTTAGAACGTGATGTTTAAGTTGTACATGAAATTGATTACGAAATGTAATATACTTGGTCATTTAAGTATAACTATTTCTTCTATTTAACATATTACTGTAAATTTTCTACAACTTTATTTAATTTTTTTTGTTAATATTTTTTACATTAAACATATAAAGAAGATAATTTAAAAATATGCAATTTTTACAACTTAACCATTTTTAATTTAATATTTAAAAATAATTCAAATTATTTTTAAAAACATTAGATACGATTGTCACAACCTACTTAAAATAAAGTAAATCTAACTATTGACTATAAAATATTTCTTTCTTTCTTTGTCTCACTCTCTATTTTCATTCACAAACCTTCAAACTCCTTTGACCACGTCTAAACATGGAGTTTTCAAAGCCTAAATAATTATTTCTATTTGTTTTCTTCAGTTCCCATTAAGTTTTCTTCTTTCTTGGTCCAAAATCTAGTATAGTTTAAACACAACCTTGCATATAAAAATGAGAAAAAAAAAATTCCTCAGTGATTATGATTGAACACGTATTATAATTTCCTAGGTGTTATCTGAAAATATATATATATATATATATATATATATATATATATATATATATTAAAAAAAAAAATATAATAGAATTCCAACTTGAAAATCGATAATTTTAACAATAACATTGTTAAAGTTAAAATATGTAAATCATTAAATTTAGTTCAAGCCCAAATTTTCAAATTTTAATTATTTCTATTATGGTGCATTGTTTAATTAAGTAAGTTATCATTATCTAAATAAATGTTAAAAACTTCCATGTATTTCTATAAATACGGGTTAAAAAATTCACTATATTTTTGTGGATACGAATTAATCTATTTAACTTTCAAATCTTGCAATGCAAATGTGATGTGTAAACATTAAAGCTTATTTACATTGTGAGTGATGTAGATGTGATTTGTAAAAATTAAAACTTATTTAAGTTGTGAGTTATATCACAAGTTTTTATTTATAATAATGATTATTATGATACGAGCTTAAAGGGATAAATTCACTTGTATGTCTTTCTCTATATTTAGGAATGCAACATTTTTGTTTTAAAAAAATAATTATAATTTTGTTATTAAAAGTAGGTAAATAAACTAAATGATAAAAAACCTTTGTGATAATCATTAGAAAAACGCAAAGTGTTGGTATTTGGTGAAAAGAGAAAAAAAAATACAATGAAAATATTAATAATGTTTAATATCTTCAGTTTGCACTGGGTTTATAAACCACCAATCTAAATATAAGTAACTAAAATTGGATTTATTTTTGTTTAATTTGGAATTAATCAATTTTACACTCTAAATTAATTTAGCTTCCAAGTTGATTAAATTAATTTAAGCCAACACCCCTACAAGCATGTGTATTGTCATACAATTACTTTACAAAATTAAATTTTGAGCAAAGAAATTTATTTTTCAACAAATTATTGAAAAATGTGAAATAATTAAGCGTAATAAAAAAAATAGTGTTGTTTTAAATTTATATTGCAACTGTAACAGTCTATCAAAACATTTTATGTTGTTTTACCTTTCTTTCGCCTTTGCTGAATAATGGGCTCCAGGCCCAAAAGATAGATTTAAATAGAAGGGGTGTAGAGATTTTTATTATAATTTTAGTGAGAATTAATTTGGAAAACTACTGCTTTTATGTGAGGAAGCAATAGTCTAATCAATAAAAAAAATGATTTCAAAAAGAAAAAATTTAAAAAAGAAAAGAAAAATACATACTTGAAATATTATAAATGTTGTTGATATTATATTTAAATTAAGTATAATATTTTTATCTCAATAATATGTGATGATATTAATAAGATTATTCACTATACATATTATTATTTTTAAGGTAAAATTATAATTCTTAAAAATAATACCTACAAAAAACTAGTGTTTAAGTTTCATGAAAAGAAAAAAAAAATATTATTTTTACATTATGTTTATTTTCTTTTAGTCAATGTTTATTCAATTTGAAAATTTTTAATTTCTATATTATCAAATAAAAAATTCTTTACACATCATAAAAGAAAAAAAATGAACTTACTTCTTTGATTTCCTTTGGCTTTTTTTCCACAGTAGTAATCTCCTTAGGTTTGAGTTTTGGTGATATTAATTCAACCTTTTTGTTGCTTTTCTTCTCTATAAGTTTCAAGATTTTCAAAGGCTCTATTTTCCCTTTTGCTCTAACTTCTCCTTTCTCAATTTCTATTTCCACACTTTGCACCCCTGTTCAATAATCACCACCAAAATGCAATAACTTTATTATAACTCAATTTGTGACAAATCTCTTTTAAATTTTATTTAGTATGTATAAAAGATAGTTTTAATTTACAAATAAATTCATTTTTTCTTCTCTTCTAGTGGAAATTCTTTATACTTTAATGCTGTTCTATATTTTTGAGACAGTAAATGCATTTATTTATTTATTTGTTTGTTTAATATTATTAAGTAAAAAGTAGGGAGTTGTAGGAGAATTACCCACAACATAATCTTTCAATCTTTTTTTAGGGTCTGATTTATTTTTTAAAACATTCCATTGCAGTTTATTTAATTGTAATTGTAATTTTTTAAGTTAAAGATACACGAATACTTTTTTTATTGAATATTCTTTTTTTTTTACACATTTTGTTCATTTTGGTAGCTATAATTTAAAAAAAAAAATCAAATTATTGATATTCTTAATTCCGATGAAGTACTAACTTTTTTATTTTATAACTTTCTCCAAATAGGTTACAGTAATATTTATATTTACGACAGATAAAAAATAATGCATTTATTGAGTGAGTTAAGTTATTTCTGTAAAACTTTGTTAAAAAAAAGGTTATTTTTATTTTAATAAGTGACGCACGTATTGTTTTTGTATAAGAAAATATGAAACTGTAATTATTATGAGATGGAAATATAAATGTTAAGTAAATTAAACATGGGTAATTATTGTGGAGAGAAAACAAAAATGATCGTGGAATATGTATTTTTGGTTAGCTTGTTTTCAAAATATACTCATGGATATATTGATTTTAATGTTTTAAAATATATTACAAATTTATTATACTAAAATCAGTTTATTTTGAAATGTAAAATATTAGTCAAATGAAAACTCATGAAACTAAAAACTTAAAAAAAATAAAAAATAGTGTAGAGGTAAAATATGTTAATTACCTTGGGTGATCATGAGATGCTTCTTAATCTTGTTTCCACATTCCTTGCAATGAAGATTAACTTTGTAAATTGCAGTGATCACTTCAATCTCTTCTTTCTTCTCTTCTTCCTTCCCTGCTGCCATTTTCTTTTCTGCAAAATCTAGGGTTGCAGAGAATGAAACAAACCCTAATTAAGAACAAAAACTGAATCAAAGATCACTTCAATCTTACATATATTAAAATTATTCAAATCTGAAACCACAAGTTTTCTTAACATTTTTTATTTTATTTTTTCTTCTGGTTTAGTTAATGGTAGCTCACCAATTTCTTGAAACTTGTTAAATGGTTTCACCCAATTTTGTTTGCAATTGGTAGTTGAGAATATTGAAAGTTTCAGTAGTTGAGGAACTGTTGAAATAGATGTATTATTAGTATTGTTAAAAAATATACCAATTATGTAAATTTCTTGTTAGCTTAAGCAAATTAT
>Ga0214545_1004466_pt1 | contig 26123 bp, 16 predicted proteins | sample CNSS4metaG_FD_160064 | JGI IMG/M metagenome (GOLD analysis project Ga0214545, IMG submission 160064) | Root nodule microbial communities from cowpea collected in UCLA plant growth center, Los Angeles, California, USA - CNSS4 | ecosystem: Host-associated > Plants > Roots > Nodule | place: USA... | reverse complement strand
ATATATATATATATATATATATATATATATATATATATATATATATATATATATATATATATATATATATATATATATATATATATATATATTACGTAAAGAAAAAAGTTCCAAAATGACATGGGTTGTTAATGGATCAGTTACCTACTATTCCAAAATGACATGTGATGTTAATGGATCAGTTACCTATCTACATCACCGTAACCAATGATCGGAGGAAACTTTTTATTTTAAGAATACACTGAACATAGAAGATTAGATTGAAATTTTAATAATTCATGACAGATCCTCGTTTGAGGCTATATAAGAAAGAGAATTAACTCAACTCCACATGCACAACAAGAAGACAGAGGAGTGAGTTAGAAGGTGCAATGGGGAGTGGTGAACAGCACTCATTGTTCGAGACTAGGAAAGACAGAGCAAGACACATTCGAAGGCTCTATGCTGTCTCTTTGTTTGTGGCCATATGTTTTGTCTGGGCATTCAGACTCACCCACATACCCGCAAAAGGAGAAGCTGCCCACTGGGCATGGCTTGGTTTGTTTCTTGCAGAACTTTGGTCTGGCATCTATTGGGTCTTTTATCAAGCCCTCCGCTGGAACATGATCTTCAGAACAACCTTTCCCAACACACTTTCTCAAAGGTTCGTCTTTTCCACCTTTACTTCACAACACAACTCATCATTTTGTGGTTGAGTTCTCACTATAATAAAGAGTACGTGTTTGTGTGTGCGTTTGAATTTGGCAGATATGAGAGCAGGTTGCCGGGAGTGGATATCTTTGTGTTTACGGCGGATGCAGCGGTGGAACCACCGTTGCTGGTGATTAACACGGTGTTATCCTTGATGGCTTATGACTATCCACCTCAGAAGTTGAGCGTGTATCTCTCAGATGATGGGGGTTCAGAGATAACCTTTTATGCTCTTTTAGAGGCTTCTTCCTTTGCCAAACATTGGGTCCCATTCTGCAAGATATTTAAGGTGGAACCTAGGTCACCTGCTGCCTTTTTCAACAATCCTGCATCAACAAAATCAGAAGATCATAACTATGTCAAACACTTGGCAACCATCCATGTATGCAACTGTTCATCGTCACTTCTCTTTGTACTTTCATCAAGAATTTTCAAGACTCTGTATATTCCTTCTCACAAAGATATCTACTTGCGTTTTATTTGCAGAAACTGTATGAAGAGATGAAAAGGCGAGTAGAAGATGCAACCAAGTTGGGTGTACCCAGTGAAGCACGCTCAAAGCATAATGGGTTTTCGCAGTGGGACTCGTATTCATCTTCACGTGATCACGACACTATCCTTCAAGTACATTAACTTTCTGAAACTATGTGTTCGAGAGAATTGCATATTACATTACATATAGCTTTAAAACAATGTTTTCGATTGTCCAATAACTTTGATACATGTTTGGTGTTTTTATTTTTTCAGATTCTTCTGCATAAAAACGACTGGCATGGGTCAAAGGATGTGGATGGGTGTATTTTGCCAACCTTGGTGTATATGGCTCGTGAAAAGAGACCTCAGTATCACACCCACTACAAAGCTGGAGCTATAAATTCATTGGTAGTATAAATTGCAACCCTTTCATTTGTTAAAGTCAATTAATTATGCTATGAAAACCTACCAAGTTATAAATATTTGCAAGGAACTTAATTATATATATTTACCTAAAACAACCAAATAGAAACTTAGTTCTACTTCTAGTTAGGTATAAAAACTTATTTTATCCACCCAATGAATCTCAGGGTTGAAACTTTGTTTGGTACTATGAAAGAAATAGGAAACAAGTAATATGACGTTATTATTTACAAATCATATAGAATAATAATGTTTTTCCAACCATTATTTTAATAATTACTTGATAATATGTTATCATAAAAATGTCAATATTCAATATCTGCACAGTTTGCCTAATGATGTGGGTCAGTAACCTTTTACGAATCATGTGGGTCAGTCCTTGCGCATTGAATATGACATAATTTTCTTTGACCTAAATGTAGTTAAGAATATCTTCAACGATCAGCAGAGGAAAAATCATTCTATTTCTGGATTGTGACATGTACTCAACCAATTCACAATCAGTGAGAGATGTTCTATGTTTTTTCATGGATGAACGTAAAGGCCAAAGAATTGGTTATGTGCAACTGCCACAATATTTTGACAACATTGGTAAGAATGATCTATATGGGAATGCTCTATCAGAAACTATGCAGGTGAGTTAGATCTTTTTTGAATGAACATAATTTCAGCGAGAATCATCATACGCAGTAATTTCTTTACTTCAGGAATAAAAAAACAACTGTTATATATCATATATATTAATTAATTTCACACTATCTCTATCACTTGAAGATACACCTCCATGGCGAAGATGGTTTGGGTGGCCCTTTGTGCATTGGAACCTGTTGCTTTTTCAGAAGAGATGCTCTCTGTGGGAAGAAGTTTAATGATCAAGAAGAAAAAAATTGCAATGATGACAGCGAGAAAGAAGTGGTTGAAGTAAACATGCAAAAACTAGAAGAAGAAGCAAAGGCTTTAGCAAGTTGCACCTATGAGAAAAATACTCTGTGGGGGAAAAAGGTGATTTTTATTCATCTCTTTTTCTACTTTCTACAATCACTATAATTAAGTACACTGACATATATATAATTTCTGTTAATGCAGATTGGTCAAGTATATGGATGTCTTGTGGAGGATGTGATAACAGGGTTTCGGATACACTCACAGGGATGGAAATCAGTGTGTTACAATCCTCAAAAAAAGTGTTTTTTAGGTGTTGCACCAACCAACTTGCTTCATACACTTGTTCAACAGAAGAGATGGGCGCAAGGTGACTTACAAATTTTGTTGTCGGAGTTCAGACCAACATGGTACGGTGATGGAAAGATCAATTTATCCCTACTATTGGGATATGAGTACACTATGTGTTTTTCAACCATTTCCTTGCCTATACTATATTACTCCATCATCCCTTCACTATATCTCCTTAAGGGCATTCCCTTGTTTCCAAAGGTAACATTTTCTCATTAAAAAGTCACAGATTTGAAGTTTCTTTTGTTTCTGACGTATGTGGTTTGAACAGATGTCGAGTTCATGGTTGATACCATTCGCATATGTCATTGTCGGAGAAACTATCTATAGTTTGGTTGAAAGCTTGAGTATGGGAGGATCAATCCGAGGTTGGTGGAATGCTGTAAGAATGTGGTTGTACTTGAAAACAAGTGCCTTTTTCTTTGCCTTCGTAGATGGCATGTTGGGATTCTTCGGACATTCAAATTCATCCTTTGTAGTCACATCAAAGACCATAGAAGATGGTGCTGCACAGCGTTACGAGAAAGAGATGATGGAGTTTGGAACCTCTTCTCCTTATTTCACTGTTCTGGCAACACTTGCATTGCTCAATCTGTTCTGTTTGCTTTCAACTTTAAACGATTTGGTCCTTGCCAAAAGTGCTTTTTCTGGAGAGAAAATGGCGTTGCAAGTTCTTGTGTGTGGAGTTTTGGTGTTCATCAATTTTCCCATTTACGAAGCCATTTTTTTGAGGAAAGATAAGGGTAGAATGCCAGCATCTGTTTCTGTTAAGTCTATTGCATTGGCTTTCACTGCATGTGTCTTCTTCAAACTGTTGAAGTGAGTAATAAATTGATGCAGTTTTTGCTTCTTCTGTATATCATGTGATGCCAAGCATGGCTGCAGTTACAGATCATTATTTTCGAACAGTGTTTATCTTAGCATTCAAATAAGTGTAGTACTTTGTTATCGAATAAATGTTTATTTCCTTATTCTTTCATACCTGCAACTTGAACAACACCACAAACACACTTCTCCCCATAATCTACACAGCACCAAATCAAAGACAACAAAAGAGATACGAAGAATACAAAGAATACGAGAACGAGAATTTTGGTAGAAATTTGCTTGTTCTGTAAAACTAGAATTTTTCGTATTATATGAAATTTTTATCATAAATTTGTTACAAAATTTCATAAGAAAATATTTTTTTATAAATTTTAATTCACGGATAATTTTTTCAGTAATTATTTTTTACAAAGTTATAAAATTTACAAATACTTTTTACAAAAATTTGTGCGAAAAACATTATGTATAAAATATTTTGTAAGAGAAATTAGTAATAAATTATTATAAATCATTATTCATAACAAAATTTCTAAATATTTTAAATAAAGATGAAAAAAAATCATAGTAAATATTTGTTTTTTTCGTAATGCATGTGAGGCACAATCCATTTATAACTTCTTAATCATTAACATTCTTTAAAGAAAATAAATCAATATTGTTAACATTTAGGTTGATCCCAAATTTCAAATGAGAAATTAAAATATTTAATTTTATTCTATGTTGATAAGTATTACTAAATAACTTTCACTATTAAAAGAATCCATAAAATATAATTATAAATTTTGTTATGAAAATAAATTTGTAAGAAATTGTTGTCAATCTTTTTACAAAATATTTTATATATATTTTTTACATAGGAAATATTTATAAATTTTACAATTTTATAGAAAATAGTTATTTATGAATTAATTATCTAAAAATTAAGATTCTTAGAAAAAAAAAAAATCTTGCAAATTTTTTTTAACAAATTGCAGAAAGAATTTCTTGTATATGAGAATTTTTAATACTTAGTTAGTGTTTGTAAAAAAGACACTGGATATCGAAAAAAATTACAATTTTTCAACTTAAAATTCAAATCTCTATCACGTGGCCATGTTTTGCACTCCATAACTATGTTAGAAAAGTAAAGAGGAAAAATGTAGTAGTAAAGATCATTGTGATATATATAAGTCATTCTGAAGAATGCCAAGAACCAACACAAGTAAATGTTAGATACAAATTAAAGAAGTGAGAAATATTATCAGATATCGACTGTAAAACGTATGCAATATTAGTTTTTCTTATCTATTTACCATTGAAATAATTTTGATATTTTAATTTTTGTTGTTTGTTTCTACAAGTAAATTAAGGTGAAAACCAAATAGTTTGATATGCAATTTTTTTTTTCATTAATTCTATATTTGATTAATTAGCCTATTTATAAATATATAAGTTTTAACTAATTTGAGTTTTTTTTTTCTCTGGTCCTATTTTTTTGTTAGATGATTCATTTTATCCCTTTTCAAATTCACTAATAAACATATTAATTTTTTTCTAAAAATATATAATAACTATTTTTAACACAAATAATTTATTTTTAATTGATGATGTTCAAAATTAAAATATGATTTAAAAATATATATAATAATTATTTTAATAACAACTTTCTTTATAACTAAATATGTTATATTATTAGTGTTTATAATTTTTTTCTATAATTTCAGAATAATTTCTTTTAAAGTATCATATCCAAACAATCTAATAATTAATTTTAATTAAAAAAGTGTGTTTTATAATGGTAAGCATTAATTTGACGTTTTTACTAAAATCATTTTCCTTAAAAGCACGTATTTTCAAGTTAAACAAACTCATTCATTATCACTTTGATCGTAGTAGGTGAGTTTTTAAAAAATGATATAATATTATTTTATATAAAAAAATAAAAGAAACTTAACAAATACTTTGTAGATAGAAAAAAATATCACTTAATTATATTTCAACTGAGTTTCTAATAAATTATTATGATCTATTGAGTCTTAAAAATTTAAAATTTTTCAATTGAGTCTCTCCGATTATGGTGCTGTTAATTTTGTGATATGTTGTTATCCTTCTTGTGGGTACACAATATAATATTTTGTTAGGAGAGTCCATAATAACAAGATCTTATCCAAATATGTATTGTAATTAATGAAAATTGTTTATAAATTTAATTAAAATTATAAAATAAAAACTACAAAAATATAAAATATGTAACTACAAAATTATGAAATGCAAAATTATAAAATTAACAAATTACAAAATTAAAAATATATAATTTCATAATTATAAAATTATAAAATATACAATTATATAATCATAAAAATATAAAATTACAAAATTATCAAATTACAAAATTATCAAATTATGAAATTATAAACTTATCAAATTGAAAAATTTTAATTTTGATTTTTTTTGTAATTTTATAATTTTATATTTCATAATTTATAGTTATATATTTAATATTTTTATAATATATATATATATATATATATATATTAAATTTATAATTATAATTAAATTTAAAATCAATTTCCGGTAAATATAATAAATATGTGGTAAATATTTCTCATCATAGTTTCATAATTTCTTATAACAAAATAGTATATTAAGACATTTAAGGAAGACGGTACAAAATAAATTTCACATCACAAAATTAAAAAAAAAAAAACATTTAAATACAGAAACTCAATTCAAAAGTTCTAAAATATCAATGACTTAATAAACCATAATAATTTATCGAAGACTCAACTAAAAATTTTAAAATTTATCATATATTCAAAAAATAGTTAATAAAAAATGAGGTTTCACTTGTCAAACATAACTTTACACGTACTTATATTTATCGCATGAAAATGAAAATGCTAGCTTGGTCACTCTCATTCTTACCCTACTAATGCAATAGCAGACTGGTCCTTAATAATTTAAACATATTCATTACTGTTTAAGGCGTTTGTGTTATTTCTAATGAAGTTTCAAATTATTATGCCATTTATAGTTGTTTTATTTAATATATATATATATATATATATATATTTATTTATGTGAGTATAGTTTATTCATTATAATTTTTTTTTCTTCATAAAATAAGTACGTTAAAATATTATTTTTATATTCAAATCTAAAAAATAGACAGATAAAAATAAATATTTTTGTTGAAAAATCGAAAACTGAAAAGAAATATAGAAGTATCTTTTAAACCCTGAGATGATCTCTTCCCCACGGCATTTCACCTACCCTACCCCCACCATATAGCCTCCGTCCCGACCTTTATCAATATAAAAATTAATTGCCAAGTAAAATGCTTCAATATTTAGTTACTTTAATATATATAATATGACATGAAAATAAGTATTTCAAAAAATAATTAAGAAATAAAAGATCAAATCAATATAAATAAAATAATAACAAATAAAATTTGCGACATAATTTTATTGATTTAAAAAAAATCTATTTACAAAATTTATTCAATTTTAATTATTGATGAAAATATTGTTGATTGAGTCTATCACTTAAATTTATCTGTAAATTATAATTTTTATTATCAACAAAAATATTTATTAGTAACATTCGTAGATGAAATCTATTAATAATTTTATTTATTATCGATAAATATTTTTGTCAATAAATTTAATCGATGAAATAGTATCAAAGTTTCTGTTTTGAATGTTGTGAAAAATAGATTGATAATATAATTCTTTTAAAAATTTGTTAATAAACTCATCATTGTTTGAATTTTACAAAAAATTGTTGATAAATTCATCGATAATGCAATTTTTTAAAATTTATTAGTTAATTGAGTGTTGATTTTCTTGCTAAATTCAACAAGATATTTGTTATAAATTAATTGAAGATGAGTGAAAAAAGAAGGAGGAAGATAATGAGGAGAAGAAGGAGAAAAAAGAAGAAGTGACAATGACAGCGTGGTGACTATAGTAGTTACAAAGGTGAAAATAGAGGTAGAATTGGTGGCACCGCAATGGAGGAAAAATAAGAGAAGATAGAGGATGAGTAGGAGGATAAATTGACAAACAAGATAGCAATAGATGTGAGATGGAGGAGGAGGACGAGACAAAGAAATAAACAAAGAATCAAAAAATGAGAAAAATGAAGATAAAAAGAAAAATCGAATTGTAATATTTACTTATATGTATTTAGTTGAGATTAAAATTCATTGGTAATTATTTACAAATATTTTGTACTTATTTGTAAAATTTATCAAAAAACATTTTACTAATTAATCTTTTACAAAGGTAATTTTAATTTATTGATATATTTTTACAATTACCAATAAATTTTATCCGTAGATAAATTTTCCTTTTTTTCTATTAAGTTATTTTCCTATTGTAACGTAATCTTAATATAGTTTCATCCATCCATTTAAGAAATAAATTCAAAAGAAATTCTAGAATGGTTACTTATTATACATACGTATATAGGAATGTTATGTAGAGTCATTATATATATTTGCTGGCTATTTTGGAGTGAGTATGCAAGTTGATTCTTTTGACACCCATTAAAAGATATTTTTAGTCTACAGAAAGAATGGGTGGGACTACCGAAAAGGAAATTTCCATACATGGTTTGTTTTTTGTCAATGATTTTATTACGATCAGTGACTTTCTCATACACAGGACACCCTTTAACTCTGTAAATGAAAGCACCTTTCGACAATTCTTATTTCTTTTACATCACATCACAACACTTGTCATTATTATTTCAATAATTTCACATAATATTTTAATTCTAAATATACCCTTCATCGTATTCTTTTCATCACTAAACTAACCTTAAAAAGATCATTTAAACACAGTTATCTGAAAACGTAAGTTAACTTAAATAAATTTAGTTATTTCCTATTATCCGCTTTAAGTCTAGAACACCATCACAATTTCACACTACTTTTCAAAAGATGAAAGAAATAAGAAATATTTAAACTCTATCGAACTCAACTCTTAATAATTAAGAACTATTATAATTGAGAATAACGATAAATATACACATTTATGAACACATTCTTTTTCTTTTTGTTACACATCCTTTCATAATAAACCTGACTTTTATTCTCTGGCTGCTGTAATGATCAATATGTATCATTGCCGATATTCGTCAGCGCACTCGTCACTTGCTTTTAGTCTTTGGTTCGGAGTGTTCGTGGTACAGTCAATAGCATCCATCACTCATCAAAAATCCTCGTTTGTGGCTGTATAAGAAACAAGATAACTCAACTCCACATGCACAACAAGAAGACAGAGGAGTGAGTTAGAAGGTGTGCAATGGTGAGAGCTGAACCTTATTCATTGTTCCAGACAAGGAAAGACAGAGCAAGACACATTCGGAGGCTCTATGCTGTCTCTTTGTTTGTGGCCATATGTTTTGTCTGGGCATTCAGACTCACCCACATACCCGCAAAAGGAGAAGCTGCTCAATGGGCATGGCTTGGTTTGTTTCTTGCAGAACTGTGGTCTGGCATCTATTGGGTCTTTTATCAAGCCCTCCGCTTGAACATGATCTTCAGAACAACCTTTCCCAACACACTCTCTCAAAGGTTCGTCTTTTCCACCTTTACTTCACAACACAACTCATCATTGTGATTGAGTACAACAAAGAGTACATGTTTGTGTTTGTGTTTGAATTTGGCAGATATGAGGAGAGTAGGTTTCCGGGAGTGGACATCTTTGTGTTTACGGCGGATGCAGCGGTGGAGCCACCGTTGCTGGTGGTTAACACGGTGTTATCTGTGATGGCTTATGACTATCCACCTCAGAAGTTGAGCGTGTATCTCTCAGATGATGGGTGTTCAGAGATAACCTTTTATGCTCTTTTAGAGGCTTCTTCCTTTGCCAAGCATTGGGTCCCATTCTGCAAGAGATTTAAGGTGGAACCTAGGTCACCTTCTGCCTTTTTCAACACTCCCGCCTCAACAAAATCAGAAGATCATAACTATGTCAAACACTTGGCAACCATCCATGTATGCAACTGTTCATCGTCACTTCTCTTTGTGCTTTCATCAAGAATTTTCAAGACTCTGTATATTTCTTCTCACAAAGATATCTACTTGCGTTTTATTTGCAGAAACTGTATGAAGAGATGAAAAGGCGAGTAGAAGATGCAACCAAGTTGGGTGGTGTACCCAGTGAAGCACGCTCGAAGCATAATGGGTTTTCGCAGTGGGACTCGAATCCCTCTCCACGTGATCACGACACTATCCTTCAAGTACATTAACTTTCTGAAACTGTGTTCGAGAGAATCACATGTTACATATGATTTGTTAAACAACAACGTTTTCGATTGTTCAGTAACTTTGATGCATGTGGTGTTGTGGTTTGATTTTCTTAACAGATACTTGTGCATAAAAACGACTCGCATGGGTCAAAGGATGTAGATGGGTGTATTTTGCCAACCTTGGTGTATATGGCTCGTGAAAAGAGACCTCAGTATCACACCCACTTTAAAGCTGGAGCTATAAATTCATTGGTAGTACACATAATTTCAACTCTACATTTCTTAAAAAATAATCTGGATATGGAGAATGACATCTCAATTTATGTTATAAATGCACCATATACTTTTAACCCCCAATACATTTTTACATCTACTTTATATATACACAACAAATATGTTTTTTTTTTTACATAAACAACTACCAACTTGAGTGGTATAGTTATTAAAAAATGATTTTTTATATTTATAAAGAAAAAAATTAAAAAATAAAATAGTGAATATAAGATGTGAAAAAAAAAATTTGTTATCAAAATATTTATGATCATATAAAAACTTTTCCAACGTAAAGGTTAAATCTTTTATTCGACTTGTAAGAAAATAACAATCAAGTATTATTTGTTAGTTTATAGGTTTTCAAACCTTATATTGTGTTCAATTTTTTTATTATTAACGTGAAATTTAGATTTATTTCTGAATTTTATTTTATATGAGAAATTCTGGAGGTGAGTTAAGTTAAATTATTGACACAAATTACAAATTATTGAAATCCTAGTGAATCATTTATCTGAGATCACATTATATGTTATTTATATCGACACAGATTACAAATTATTGAAATCCTTATCCATATGATTTTAGGTGCTTTTAGATAAGTGGAACAGCTTTTAAACTCTAAACTAATATGTTTGGATTTTTTTTTTTTCTCTCGTAGAACCAAAATTTCAAATTTTAGTTGACTTAGAATGAATTGTTTTCTTAAAAATAATAAAACTCAACTTAATTTTTTGATTAAACTTAATCACACGTGTTACGTTGCCAGTAACCTTTCACAAAATAATTATTCTATCGAGATGCATTGAATAATATAACATTACATTTGTTTGACCTGTAGCTAAGAGTGTCTTCGGCGATTAGCAATGGGAAAATCATTCTAATTCTGGATTGTGACATGTACTCAACCCATTCACAATCAGTGAGAGACGCTCTATGTTTTTTCATGGACGAAGATAAAGGCCGAGAAATTGCTTACGTGCAATTTCCACAAACTTTTTATAATATTGGAAAGAATGATCTATACGGGAATGCTTTATCAGAAATTCTGGAGGTGAGTGATTTAAATTATGGGTTAAGTATATTTTAGTATCTGAAATTTGATCCAAAATTGGAATTTGTCTTTGTCCGAAACTTCAATATATTTTGGTCCTTACATTTTAAAAATGAATGAATATAGTCCTTTTAACTCAATTAGGTTAACTTTTTTGAGATATCGAACACATTTCTCAGTAAATATTGAACAAAGAATGTCTTAAACAGTATAAAAAACTTCGATACTAATATAAAAAGTGTTCGAGACGTCAAAAGAAGTTAACATAAATAGGTTAAAATGACTATATTTGTTCATTTCTAAAGTTTAAGAACCAAAATACATCGAAATTTCAGGAACGAATTCCAATTTTTGATCAAAGAGTACTAAAAATATACTTAATCCTTAAATTATCGATGTAATCTAAAGCTTTTTTCTCTGAAAGTAATTTAACACTTCTTGATCACTTTGAAGGTAGACCTCCGTGGCACAGATGGTTTTGGTGGCCCTGTTTGTATTGGAACTTGTTGCTTTTTCAGAAGAGATGCTCTCTGTTTGAACAAGTTTAGTCGTGAACACAAAAATGATTGGAACGATGAGAATGAGAATGAGGTGACTGAAGAAAACTTGCATGAACTAGCAGAAAAATCAAAGGCTTTAGCAGATTGCACTTATGAGAAAAATACTTTATGGGGGAAGAAGGTGATTTAGTAATAATCTCTTAACACTTTCACAGTCACATTCATAATCATAGTTACAACTTACAACACGTTCATATTCATAATCATAATCATAGTACAGTAAATGATTTCTTGTGTTGTAGATTGGTTCAATATATGGGTGTCTTGTGGAGGACGTGGTAACAGGGTTATGGATACAGTCACAAGGATGGAAATCAGTATACTATAACCCATCAATAACAGCTTTTTGTGGTATTGCTCCCACTAACTTACTTCGCACACTTGTTCAACTCAGAAGATGGGGTGAAGGTCAATTGCAACTTCTGTTTTCTGAGTTCAGACCTAAATGTTATGGTGATTACAAGATCAACTTAGGCCTACAATTGGGATATTTGCATTATAACACATTTGCATTCACTTCCTTGTCAGTACTATATTACTCCATTATCCCTTCACTTTATCTCCTTAAGGGCATTTCCTTCTTTCCAAAGGTATGACCTTTCTCACAAAAATCACAACTTTACACCATTTTCTTCTCTCAAGCTCCTTATCAAACACAAATTCAACAGATAATGTTGCTAACGTTTTTGTGCTTAATCTATTGGTTCAACAGGTGTGTAGCTTATGGTTTATACCTTTCGCATATGTAATTGTTGGAGAGATTGGTTATAGTTTGATTGAGGGTTTGAGTAAGGGAGGATCAATCCAAGGTTGGTGCAATGGTACAAGAATGTGGTTGTACGTGAGATCAAGTTCCTTTCTGTTTTCCTTGTTAAACTTCATCTCAGGATTGTTTGGACATTCAAATCCATCGTTTTTACTCACACCAAAGGTCACAGAAGATGATGTTGCTCAACGTTACGAGAAAGAGATGATGGAGTTTGGAACCTCTTCTCCTTATTTCACTGTTCTAGCAACACTTGCATTGCTCAATCTGTTTTGTTTGCTTCTAACTTTGAAGGACTTGGTCCTTGGAAAAGGTGCATTTCTTGAGAAAATGGCATTGCAAATTCTCTTGTGTGGGTTTTTGGTTTTTATCAATTTTCCCTTATACCAAGCCATTTTTGTAAGGAAGGATAAGGGTAGAATGCCAACCTTTCTTTCTGTTAAGTCTACTGCATTCGCTTTCACTGCATGTGTCTTCTTCAAACTATTCAATTGAGTAAATTGATGTAGTCTTTGCATTGAAAAAGATGTACTTATTGCCATGGCTATTAATCTGAAATGGAAAGAAATGTTCCTAACATGTGCAATATTATTGTTTTTGTTACTAATCTAAATCTTCATTAGCATATATATAAAGTCAACTACAACATGGTTCTCACTTCCATAACACACCATGGCTTTAACTTTTATTTTCATCATGACCTTTATTTATAAAAAAAATATTAATAAAGAAATTCTGATTTAAACTCTATTCATCCTAAAATTCAGACAATCATAATCTGAGGGAACAGATGATGAAATGTAATTAATGAAAATCTTAGTCATTGAAAAGAAAATAACACATAGCGATGTGAATACGATGATGAACGATTTTCCGGAGAAAAGAGATGAACCAAGAACAAGAGGAGAAAATTTAGGATGGAAAATGGTGTTTTTGGATAAAGGGAGAATTATTTGGTTTATGATGTAACGCGTTAGCCAATGTGTCGTCGTGTAGATAATAGAGAATGCGAGTTGAAAAAAAGTAACAACTTGAAATGGGAAAGGAAGAAACCAATCTCAACCTAGTTTAACAAATGATGTATTATTAAGGATAAAATATATTTAAGTTGAAATAATAATGATAATAATTTTTATATAATTCCATGGCTTATATACTATTTTTTGGAATTTTGATTTGATGGTTTATTCTTGAAATGAAAAAAAAAGAAGAAGAAACCTTTATTATCCAAAGAGCAAAGCCAAAGAAACGAGTACGAAGTTAGGAATCGAAGGTCGAAAGAACCTAAGCATGGCGCAGGTGCTGTATATGGCTTTACCTGTCCCCGCAAAACCCCGCAAAGCTGCATTATCATCTTCTTCTTCCAAGCCATTGAAGCTTCCCCGTAGAAGCCGCAGCACCAACATATCCATTCCCACCACTTCCAAAGGTAACGACAAACAAAGCATGCTTTTTCATTTCCTGCTACAATGCTTCTACTTCATTCAATGCTTCCTTCACTATTGCAAAAAAAAAAAATGAAACTTTCAGGCAGTGGCAAACGTTTGCTCAAACCCCAGAAGCTGAATTTAGAGGTTTCTCCTCATAGAGCTGGTACATCTACTTTTTCCCTCATCGTCGTGTGTGCTTTGAAAGAAAGGGGAGTTTTTTATTTGTTGGTTTGGTTTTGTCGATGTTGTAGTTTCAGCGGTGAGGTTGATGCGAATTGAGCTCGGTGGTGCTTTTGCTGACCTTCTCAACGAGAAAGGGAAAGGTTCTGGTGAAAACGAGATGGGGTATGTTCAAAGAACGCTCGGTTTTCGCACTCGGGAGTTGAGTCATCACGACCTTAGATTGGTTAGTGTTGTTTGTTATCACTTTGAACCCTTTTTCTGCTCTGCTTCATAACTTACAGTGCAAAATGTTATTTCTTTCTTATATTTAAATATTCTCTTTAATATCTAATAATTTCAAGATTGATGCTTTGGTCAATGGCAACAACTTTTCTATTTTCATATCAATAATTCAATATGCAAATGAGTTTTTGTTGTCTTTTATGAAAGTGGTATATGGGAATGATCGAATGATCGCTTATCTTCATCTGAGATTAAGCATACTGTACGAGTATAATGCTTGATTTACAGTTCAAATTAGTCGTTGATTACTTCCCCCAATTTCTCCTATTTGATCAGACTTTGCAAAATCCAGAGTATTATCAGTCCTTTTTAGGCTGAAACTTTGAAGTATTTTGAGTTTTAAACTAAACACCTGTTCATATTACTTCATCAACAAATTATTGATTCTTTTCTCTGTTCGAACTACAAATTACATAGGTCACAGACATTGTTGGTGGCACAATTCGCTGGAGAAGATATCTTGATCATCTGATCAATTCACTATGTCATGATAAAGATATATCTAGCATGGAACCTCTTCTCTTACAGGTGAATTTGAGCTCTATATTTCTTACGATCATGTTTGTTTCAGTCACTGGCTAATTGAATTCGTCATATACAGCACAAACAGAGAGAGGGTAAAGAAAAGAGCAAAATTACATTTTTTTTTTAATTTCGTCGAACACTGCCCATTAAAGATTTTCTGCTGGATCTTTGAAATAAAGTACATGGTGTAGTTAAACATTCATCAGCCTGACTTATGTTCTTTGGACATTATTAATGATCTTAGTACTTTAATTGGTTCAGATTCTACGAATTGGCTTCTATGAGGTTGTCAAATTGGACATGCCACCTTATGCTGTTGTAGATGAGGTACTTTTTTTGGCCCATGTGTAGTTCTTGTTTAGTAGATGAATTGGTTCAATTCATATTTCATAAGGCTTGAGAAAATATCATAAAGATTATAATTTGAATAATGGATATGAATTAAATTTATAGTTGCAAAGGATTTTCATTTGTTGAATTCAATTTGTTTAATGTTGTGGTAGAGATGATGTGTTATGCTTACGTGTTTTATTGTTTTGAAATTCAACCTATATTTCTTTTTTTTTTCTTTTTCTGAATAATTAGTTTTTGAAAATAAATTCTGAAGTCATGTTACTGTAATTTTGACTGGTTAATTTTGAGGTTTTGGTTCAATACTATAGTCCAACCTTCTCTTCGTTGTAGTATGAATCTGCTGTATGAAATGCAGAACGTGGAGCTTGCTAAAGTTGCTCTCAGACCTGGGGCTGGCAACATGGTCAACGGAATCCTCCGAAAGCTAGTTGTGCTTAAGGTTTTACTTTTTGTATATTGAATATCTTAACTGTAAGAGTGGGAAATCATGAAGAATTTTATCAAATACATTGATGTTTGGTTTGCAGGAGAACGGTACTCTTCCTTTGCCCAAAGTGGAGGGTGATGACCGTGCTCAAGCACGTGCGTTGGCAACTCTGCACTCACATCCAGTTGTGAGTGACTTACTGCTTTCACTTTTTCTCTACCTCAAGTCGTTATTCTAATTTAGGAAAATTCAGAAGTAGGAATCACTGCATCAGAGACCGATAAACATAAAACCTTTTATTTTGTGCTCAGCAATAACCTCTATTCCATTGAAGTATGGGTACGGTATAAGCTTAAGATATTCAAAATGTCTGTAAACAAAAAATTCAACAAAGAAGAATTGGAACTATTTAGTTTGTACTCATTTTCTACAATGCTCTAGCATACCTAAAGTGCTATGCTATTGGTATTTTCTTAATATTTTGTGGTTGTTATCAAAACATAATTAATAGGCTAACGTTGAAGGCCATAAACTTTTTATTTCGAAGGTGGAATTTGTATTTCAGAATTTAGATACAGTACACTAAAATCTAATGTTTCTCACTTTGAATGGTGGTTTCTTGGTTGTTTATATTCTCAGGTTAGTATCATTGGTCAAACATAAGTTTGCTGTACCTAAGATCAAATGCCTAGATAAATATATCCTAAATGTCTATCCCTGTTATATGCAAGAAGAGGTTTAAGAGTATTCTGTTAGGATATAAGGAGAAGAGACGTAAGTTAAGATAGTTAGAATATTAATGAGTAAGTTACCTGAGGTGTTCGTTTGAAAAATTCTCAGATGCAAGAAGGTTCGGTAATGAAGAATCACACCCTCTGTAGTGGAGAAAAAACAAAAAATGAGGTGAGGTTAGCAAGAGAAATAAAAATCATTATGGAGGAAGAAGTGGATGCATCAACAAAGAGAGTGAAGATTATGGACTCGAGGTCAGAAAAAAGGAGATAAATCTCTCCTCAGACTGTTTACCCTTTTACACAAAGCTAATGCTTTGTTTACAATTGATAAACATAAAACGTCCCCATCTCTCTTACATCCTCATATTCTTTATCTCTATCTAGTTAACCCCTCTAACTTAACTAACCACTAATTTCCTTTCTCTGTTCTAAATTATAACAATGAACAAATTTGTTTACCTTTTTTGGCATAACCATGTTAGTTTACTTTTTCTATAAAGCAAAGTATAGTAGGGATATATTACTCCAATAGTACTACCCAAGGTTCCAATTGGCATATTTGGGATCCTACATGGGAAGCAAGAGGACCACTGTATAATGAATAGTTTAGTATTCTTTTAACCAAACTAACATGTAAAGGTTAACAAAAGGAACTTCGCAATTTACTAAAGTTGCTATCAACAAACTAAGGTAAGTAAAATTTAATCGAAACATTTTCTTATTGTTCCTTTTGCAGTGGATGGTAAGGAGATGGACAAAGTATCTCGGCCAGGAAGAAGCCATTAAATTGATGATATGGAACAACAGTGAGCCCAGTTTCAGCTTAAGGCTAGTGAATATTTTTATGATAATTTCAGAGCTATGGGTAGTATGTAACACAAATACACAAGCAATAAAGAACTCAAGCTATATTTTTATGATAATTTCAGAGCAAATTGTGCAAGTGGTTTTTCAAGAGATGACCTTGTAGCACAGCTTAATGAATTGAAGGTGCTACCTCTGTCATGATTGAATGTGGCATTTGCTTATCACAGTATCTGCTTTTTATTTTATTTTTATTGTTTAATGTTTTTGTACATTTATAAAATTCTGCATTTTTTTCAATGAATTCCTTTCTTTCTCATCAGGTTTGAGCAGAAGTTCATGTTACATTTGCACTATACAATTGTATATTACCTTTTACTCTATATCGTCAACGTCTTCCTGACAGATTTAAGTTTCAGGTCCCACACAAGCTTTCATTGTATTTAGATGAATTTGTTCGTATCAAAACTGGGTTGCAGGTATGAATTTCCTTGTGCGAGTATTATGAATTTCTATGGAGTCAAACACTGATTAGAGGAGAAAAACCATTGGGACTGAACTATATGCATATTTTCTACCTTATGTAATAATAGCTATTAGGTTCAACATTGTGTAATTGTGCTTTAGCTAAATACTTGCTTGCTTTGGGTTATCTTTTACTTTAATTTCTTTTATATTTTTTCACATGGGAGGCATTGGAGTTATATTTGTTTTTGCTGTTACTAGCTCATATGAAGTAAGCATGACTTTCTCGTTTAAGCTGACTGTTTATAGGCTCGTATTTCAGATTGTCATTCATGCTGGTCTGCTCAAAAAGGGTTTATGTTCAGTTCAGGACGAAAGTGCAGGTCAACCTGTCATCTTTTCTCATAGAAGGGATTCATATAAGGCAGTAATATCTAAAGTTTATTTTCTCCTCTTTTGCTTTTTACTTGGAACACTGCCACTGGCCTCTGCTTTGCTAGATGACCCACCAGGCATAATACATTATTTTATGCATTCATGTTCCTATATTGGTTTTCTTTGTAAGATTTTGTTGTGATTGATGGAATTTGTGACCAAAGGCCTTGCATTTACACACGCACTATTTTACCCAATATGCTAATCAATGTATAGATTTCAACCGGTCTTTATTTTCCTTTTTGAATTTAAAGAAATTTTTACTTTGCATGGTTCGATTATCGTACAGTGTGTCACATCCTTGGTTACAGGTCTAGTAGTTTCTGTTGTGGATCCTCAACCTGGTGAAACTATCGTCGATGGCTGTGCTGCTCCTGGTGGGAAGACCCTCTACATGGCCTCTCATTTAAGTGGCCAAGGTACTAATTGTCTAAGATATTTTATTAAATCATTGAATTTCAATTTCTTCAGATGCGCTCATAAATATTTTCTTTCCTTTTCTTTCGAGGAGATTTGTTTCGGATACTTATTGTTTTCGTGAGTTAAATATTTTGAACCTGGGAGTTGGAAATATAAAAGCTTTGTAAAACATGAACATCGTTTCAGATCCCCTCTCCCCACGGATCCACCCATAAAATGTAGCAGAAGTCGTGTTCTCCGTTGGAGATAATAATCTCCTTCGATCTTCATTCATTCTGGCTATGACTGTGTTTTTGTCTACAATGTTCTAACTTAACTTACTAATTTGTTGATATACTAGTTTCTTGCTTTTTTATTTTTCCATTCAGCAGAATAAAAGGAAAGCTTGTGTTTTCAGGAAAGGTATTTGCAGTTGATGTAAATAGTGGTAGGTTGAGAATTCTTAAAGAGACAGCAAAGTTGCACCAAGTGGATGGTGTCATTACCGCCATTCATGCTGATCTTCGCACATTGACTGTATGTTATTTTCTCCCTGTAAGTGTTAACTCTGAAATTGCTATTTAATTATTTCTCATTAGTTTTCTTTTGGATTTCCCAGGATAATGGACAACTTAAGAGTGACAAAGTTTTGTTGGACGCTCCATGTTCTGGACTTGGTGTTCTATCCAAGGTGATTGTGTTAAAATACGTTTCCTCATTGTCATTGTTCTCACAAATTATTCAGTATACTTCCCTTTGTTAATTAATCTGTTTTTATTCCTCGGCTTTTGAAGAGAGCGGACTTGCGCTGGAACAGGAAGCTTGAGGATATGGAAGAACTGAAGAAATTACAAGATGAGCTCCTGGATGCAGCATCCAAGTAAGCAGGAGATTCCCTTTGATGTTCCCTCTTTGTTTCTGTACATTATCTTTTGTCCAGTGAATACATTGAATGAAGTGACAAAAAGCTTCACATGCTGGTTGCTTATCGCATAATCAATCAAGGCTTGTTGTTGTATGCTGATATGAAAACTTGAGTATACTAATATCGAAATAATCTCTGTAGTAGTAGATGAAACTAATGGTAGATTGTTTCCCTAATGCATTATTTTTTGCACATTTAGATTGGTAAAACCTGGGGGAGTATTAGTTTACAGTACATGCTCCATAGATCCTGAAGAGAACGATGACAGGGTGGCTGCATTTCTTGTAAGACATCCGGTAAGAATGATCACTACTCACTAATCTATTCAAATATTCTAATCTTTTGTTTAAAATACTCTTTCATTTTCTGAATTGCACTACTATAGCTGATGTTATAAATGATAAATCCTCCTTTTAAGGTTGGTGACGGGCTTCTTTAGAGAAATTGGATGTTATTTACGTTTCAGGAATATTGTCGAATAGCATTTGGAGTTACTGGAAGTTTATAGAAATTAAATGTTCTGCATGTCTTTGATTAGGTCTCTGTAAACCTTTTAGGACATGATTGTCTGATTCTATTTTGAGTTTTTGACACAGCAGAAGGAATTAAACAGGAACAACATGCATATCATTCTCTTTGGAGATCAGTACACTGGTTTCCCCTTTCAACTGCTAATTTACTATTATTTGAATTCCAGGATTTCCGCATTGATCCTGTAGACAGATTTGTTCCTCCTGATTTTGTGACAAGCAGTGGTTTCTTTTTCTCCAACCCCGTTAAACATTCACTAGATGGTTCCTTTGCTGCTCGTTTAGTACGTGATCCATAGAACTTCTGGGAAGGAATCCTTTGTGGATTTATCGCCAAATATATACCGTTTGGTGAAAAATGAAGAGGCTGCTTATGAGTTGTGGCTGTTCTGGTATATCTCTCCATGTGTTCATAAATTGAAATCAAGCATTTACCCTGCAGTGGGATACTGCACTTCCAGAACAGGCATTCTGATTTCTCCTCAAAGATATGCGAAGGATGAGATTGTCAGCAGGTTCTATTTCACCAGGAACTCTGGAAGAATGATGAACTGATGATCCTTAAAACAAGTACAGATAGGATTTCTGAGTGGAAAGTCCAAGCTTCAAAGATTTCTCCAGCATAATTACTGCAGTTTCAGGAGATTACTTTGAGAGTAATGTTACCTTGGAATGTTGTCTTTTAGGAGTGTTTGTAGCTTGATTTAGTTCAGTTTTGTATTAAAAAGGCATTTGAATCAAACATCAGATATAATGTAGTTTGATTCGGTTTTAATTTAATATAAAATCTGAATCATACCAAATCAATTTTTCAAACTACAGTTTAATTTAGTTTTAGAGGTTGGTATTATTTTAAAACATTTTATAACGAGAAAGTATATCATAGAGAGTCGTTTTCTTTACAATCATTGACCTATTTATAATTTCAATTTTTTAATATTCAGAGCTAACTTACATTGTAATTGTCTGCTGTAATGCTCTGATAATTAGCTATAAAATTATAGATATCATTTATAAGATTGATCCTTGATTTCTAATCTGAATCAAACTGAATATTTAAGGAAAAAAAGACTAATCATAGATCAAAACATCAGCTAGAAATTGGTTTTGATAATATTTTATGATTTTCTGTTGTATTGGTTTAGTTTTTAATACACTTAACTAGTTTTACTGTGACGCTGCTATACATAGGCACTTATAGCTGCAGCTGTAACTTTTGTTCAAACAAAAAGTTGCATGGCAAAGACTGATTCCAAAGGTTTTCTAGTGTCACAATATTCTGTTCAAGTTTAAAAAAAAACTTTACTTAGGCATAATGTGCGTTTCTCACCAGTGGGGTATCCTTTGGCAGTGTAATGCAGTTTTCAAATTTTTTTGTTTCTGGTTAGTTTTTGTTTCTGAAAATAGCTTTGTAGGGTGAATAATATGTTAACACCTGTTTGGAGAAACGATGTGAGTGCTTGTGATGAGTGTGATGAGTTGTTCCATGGAAAATGAAGATAAAGAGAAAGCAACACTGAATTATGCATTGCCATGCATAGGACTATGACTGAGAAAAGCATCAGCAATTGTTGTGCATGTCCACAACGTGTCATGGAAACTATTATCCTCTCTGTTATACTCAGAAGTCACAAGTGAACACAACCAAAACCCTACAGAGCATAGATCACAGAGACACAACATGGTCCCTGACATTAATTTGAAAAACCAAAACAGGAATCCAGGTCCACAAGATGGAGTTTTGGTTGCTCTCTCTCTCTCTCAAGGGATATGTTACAGTGTATTCTCTTCTTAATACTGCTACCATTCAAGAGAATAAATGATTTCATATCTGAAATTTTCTTATAATAGTAATGATGATCCACTAGTCATCTTTGATGATATGAACATTTTTGCACTAACCATGCATAGTCATTAAATACTTTTCTATTGATTAACAATGTAAAAATGTGTACAAAGTTACTGATAAAAGTTAAACTCGTTTCATATACAAGCAAAATGCTACCTAGGATCTTATTCAGCAATCTGATTCATTGGACTAACGACACACAGGTGACAGATTCAGTCGAACAGTACAAAACTTTCACTGTCATCTTTTCACAAACCTCCACCGTCTCAAATTTGATGCCTTGAATGAATTTACCTTAAAGGTCTTGAAGCAATTGTTTATAAATATAGAGTTATAAGGAATAAAATAAAGTGACACATTAACTACTTCATTTATATAAAAAGTTACTACAGTTCTTAGTTTCTATCAAGCAACTTTAACCAACAGCAACACTAAAACACGAAAGAAACAGAGGAAATGTTAAATATGAGACTTTGATTTACTCTCTTTTTTGACAATTCCTTAGGATTAATTGTCATTATTTTCAAAAAGAAGTATTTAATAAAAAAATTCCTTAACAAAACTAATTAATAATACATAAAAAAAAAAAAGAAACTTCATGCAAATAAATTTCGTTTTCAAATTGAACCAAATCAGTTAGCATTTAATTACTTAGGTGATATTCCTAAGAATACATCTCTACATTTATTACACCTATAAAAGTTTAGTTATATATATATATATATATTACAATGGGCCAAATTGAATGAGCTTGATGTTATATAAGAACCACAATATGGTTCTGAGGTTACATATTCATCTTTGATAGAGTTTTTGTTTGATACGTTTTTACTCCCTTCCTTCTTGAACCTTCATCATATTCATGAACCAAAAATGTCTTCATCTTCCTTCTCCATAACTCCATCTTCAGAAGCTTTTGCATTCTCTACTTCTTTTTTTTTTTTTTCACTGTGGACCTTTATATTCTTACGATCCCTCGATTACTTCTTTCCTACCTATATCATGCATAGTTCTCTCCTACCTGTGCAGAAAAGGAGAAAAGCTTAAGTTGGTGAAGCTGATTTGGGATGAAAGAAAATCATTATGCAGGTGAATTCATGCTCAATTAACTGTTCAATATTCATATTCATTCATGCTTAATTAACTGTCCAATATTCATGAGATACAGCATCTATATAAAGTACTAATAATCTATCTGTGTGCATATACAGTATCATCTCCTAAAGAATTTGTAGCATGCATATACTTATACTTATTCAATATACTTATAAAACCAGAACCATGTCTAATTTCTCACCTTACGAGTAGCCTACATGTTTCTTTTCTCGATCCTTCGCAAATAAGATCCAAGATTGTTTAATAGTTTGAATCAGGCTAAAAAGTAAAACATGAATTTACTGCTATACAGATCAAGCAAATTTCGATAGAACACACCGTATTTTTGATTAAGATTCATTCTAAGAACAGGTTTAATCAGAGATAACATATCTTTTCTCTTATTTGAGTATATCCAACATTGGAAAAACGTTTTAAAAAAAATGTATACTATATTTTCCAGGATTATTTATGGCTTGGACTGTTTTCTCAATTTAGTACTGTTTTCAAATTTCACCTAACTATGTGTTAGAGAAAGTACTCTCCCGTCTCAATTAAGTATTAAGTAAAATATGCAGAGATATAAGAAAGAAAAATGAAATGTAAACATATATTTGTTGAACATGAGAGAAGATCTATTATTAGATTCGTGTGTATTAAAAATTAGTTTGTTTCTGACTTTATGTCAGAGGATATACACTCTACAAAGTCCTTAATCAATGTAATGTAATAATGATATGCATGTATAGATGGTGTGAAATAGGAGATGGTGGGTGAATAAACCAAAGAAAATGATATTTTGACTACTAAATTTTGATAACTTTCTCTTACAACATGTGTTATTTTCTAAGTGGTTTTAAAATATTGGGAATAAAAAAATAAAAGAACGAAAAACCACTTAGAAGATGTCATCTAAAGTTGTAAGAGAAAATTGTTAAAATTTAGTAGTCAAAAAATTATTTTTCATAAATGAATGAATGAGAAAGCAATATAGTATGTGCATGAAGAAGAAAAATAGAGTAGGAAAAAAGTGGTTAGTTTGGTAGAGAAAAGATGCACATGAAAATGCTGTATCAATAAATGTAGATGTATGGTCTGATAGGAATGCATGAATGATGAATGGCATGTAAAAAATGGACAGGTAGTGCATGTGTTGAAGGGTTTATTGGTGGGATTGTGATGAGATAGATACATGATCTCTCATGTTGACAGAAGAGAGAGAGCACAACCCGAGAATGGTTAAAGGAGTGTTTGGCTTTGTTGGGAGTGTGCTCTCTCTTCCTCTGTCATCATCACATTCACATGACAATTGCTTTGCTGGAACAGTAGATGCACCACTATGTCTTATACCTTTCAAGGTATGTCAAGTTTTTCTTACCTCACCTTCCTTTGCTTATAAACATGTCCCTTTCAAACTACTCACATTTCCTATATGTCTAACTAATACCACTCTGCATAAATTCAAATGCTCTTTCAAATCACACTTTTTCAACCAAAGTAAAACAAATTCAACAAAAGGGAAATCAAACTGGATACAACTAAGAAGATTCTCCTCCTTCTTGGTCAAGATTTTTGCTAAATTTTTATCTTGTCTTCTTTAGCCTCCAAAATGTGCTTATGTCAGAATATTATAACTCCTTCTAGAATTAATTATTCTTTTCATTCGTATTTTAATTGAAGAGTTATGAGTAGGTCTCATTTTTTATTTTTGTTTCAAATAATTTTTAAATTTTTAAAATTTGACTCCATTCTATCATTTTTATTAATATTTATAAAGTTATAAAGACATGACATGTTTTAATTTGTAATTTTTGAATTTATTTTGTAAAATTTTGTGTTATCCACGTGTGAAGTCTTATAATAAGATAATGATAATTTGAGGTAAAATTTATTATTTGTATAAATATATATATATATATATATATATATATATATATATATATATAAAGTAGAAAAAGTTTTGTTGCGAAAAGAATCGTGAGACTGCTGAAATACTACACACTGGGAACAGTTTAAACAATAGTGGATTTCTAAATTGAATTTTAACATTTTTAAAAGAAATTACAGAATAAATTTTGCTGTAATTACTTGATTTGTATAAAATAACAAATAATGTCTTGATTTCAAATGTTCTTTATTGTCTTGATTAATATATATTTTTTTCCTTTGTCAGCACTTTAATAATGAATTAATTATATCAACAATTTGAAAGTTGTCTTGAAGGTTACAACTAGGGATGTCAAAAATATTTGCGCTCCTGGATATTTGCGGATAAAATCCGCGGCGGATAATTACTACCTGCGGGTATTTATTATCCATGGGTAGCGGGTATCGGATATTTTAATACCCGTTTATAAATGGGTCGGGTACGGATATCATACTATCCGTACCCGCGGGTACATGTTACCCGCAAAAACTTAAAATTAAAATTTAATACATATTTTATTAAGTTAAATTTAATTAAAATTAAAATTAACAGTATATTTTATTATGTCAAATTTAATTATAATTAAAATTTAATTTTATTTATGTTTTATTTTTATAATTTTATATTAAAATTTTTATAAAATATATATATTTTTTAAAATATTTGCGAGTATCGGGTATCCACAGATACTCACGGATTTTAAAAATATCCACGAATATTTTTTAAGCGGATACTCGACGGATAATCGGACGGATAGCGGACAGATTTTTTTTACGATCAGGTTGCGGATAGGCACTATCCGTGTCCAACCCAATCCGTTGTAACTCTACGAAGTTGTATTTATACGAAGGCTTAAAATATATTTAAGCCTAAAAGATATGGCATAAATTAAAAATATTTATTTATTTATGGGGTTTTAGTTATAACTTAATTTTTGTATTTGGGAATGTTTATTCAGCTTAATTAAAAACAATACAAATTTATCACAGTAAGATAGGTTATTCATATTTTTTGTTATATTAAATTCACAAAGAAAAAGAAAAATATCGGATCAAATAAATTCTATAATATTTGGACAAAAATTAGTAGTATGACTGGATCAGGTTTTCCTAATCCTTAAGTCGATTTTCATAACATGATAAGCATATCCTGATATTAACATTAACTAATTTTCATAACTCTAATTAATTTGAACTGTTTTTTTTTTTAACACAAAAGAAA